>Ga0114931_10003692_pt1 | contig 19285 bp, 14 predicted proteins | sample 2SBtaG_FD_89579 | JGI IMG/M metagenome (GOLD analysis project Ga0114931, IMG submission 89579) | Deep subsurface microbial communities from Kolumbo volcano to uncover new lineages of life (NeLLi) - 2SBTROV14_V59a metaG | ecosystem: Environmental > Aquatic > Marine > Volcanic | place: Kolumbo...
AGCTTTAGCGAAGGTGTGCATCACTCACCGAAGCTTTAGCGAAGGTGTGCATCACTCACCGAAGCTTTAGCGAAGGTGTGCATCACTCACCGAAGCTTTAGCGAAGGTGTGCATCGCTCACCGTAGCCTTGGCGAAGGAGAGCATCGCTCACCGAAGCCTTGGCGAAGGAGAGCATCGCTCACCGAAGCCTTCGCGAAGGTGTGCATCGCTCACCGAAGCCTTGGCGAAGGTGTGCATCGCTCACCGAAGCCTTGGCGAAGGTGTGCATCGCTCACCGAAGCCTTGGCGAAGGTGAGCATCACAAATCAAAGCTTTCATGTAATGAACAAAAAAAGAGCAACTATTATCATCGTTCATAATAATTTTGCCCTTCATATACTTGTACTTGAGCGAAAGACGGGATTCGAACCCGCGACCCCGACCTTGGCAAGGTCGTGCTCTACCAGCTGAGCTACTTTCGCATAAAATACCAGGACGCCTTCATACCCGGGTGAAAATGGAATGCAAATTTATATAACCCCTCAGAAAATTCAACTGCATGCCTCAAAAACTTATGCCGGCTGCTTTAGCTGTTGATACTTCTTTTTTAAGAGATGGGCTTCTTTCTTATTTTTTGAGTATTTAATATATTTTGGTACCTCATTGATGTCCCAAATCAATCCTAACCAGGACATAATTTTTAACAGATAATAGGTAATATCCACCTCCCACCAAAAGAACCCCTGGCGAGCAGACGATTCATAATAATGGTGGTTGTTATGCCAGCCTTCTCCTAAGGTAACCAGGGCCAGAACAATACTATTTCTTGATTCATCTCCTGAATCATACCTCTGGCGGCCGAGTTTATGCATAATCGAGTTAATAGAGAAAGTGCCGTGATACAGCATCACCGTGCTGAGGAAAAAACCAATAAAGAGAGTTGAAAAACCTGCAGCACCAAACATGAATATGATACTTCCCCCATTTACAACCCCTCCCAGCGCCATGATCAACAAGGCGAAAAATACGGGAGGAATAAGATGGTATTTACTGATCCACCTCAATTCAGGATATCGGGCAAAATCACTGATACCTTCAAAGTCGGTTTGCTTGTAATCCGGCCCCAGGATCCAGCCTAGATGTGAATACCAAAACCCATATATTTTCATGGAATGTGGATCATCAGCTGTATCACTCGTCCGGTGATGCACCCTGTGGTGTGCTGCCCACCACAAAACGCCTTTTTGAAGAGATGACTCAGCCAAAAAAGCCATGATAAACTGAAATACGCGACTGGTTTTGAAAGTCTTGTGAGAAAAATAACGATGGTAGAAGCCAGTTACGAAAAACATCCGGATAAGATAAAATCCTATACATACCATCCAGTCGAACATCGTTGCACCAGTCCAGATGGCCAACAGTGGCACCAGGTGAATGATGATAAATTCAATAGTACTATAGAATCGAACAGGCTTTCTAACTTGTCTTAATATGTCCATGAGCTTTGCCAGCTTACCTCCATCTCCGTCAAATATTACGCAAAGGTAGTAAGTAGTCTTAAAATTCAACATCCGAACTACCCTTCAATTTTCGGGCAAACAAAAATCTGGTAGGCGCCTTCACCTGGCTTACTACGACTCCTTCTTGTCTTTCAACAATTGCTGCAACTCATTAAGTTTTAGTAAAGCTTCCACGGGGGAAATGGTATTGATATTAATTGAGTCAAGCAAGGCCACGGCTTGCTTAAACCTGGGATCCGATTCAAACAAGGAAAGTTGAAACTGCTCCGTGGGAAGAGATTTTAGTCGATCGGTCCCCTCATTTTTCTTTCGATTTTTCTCCAGAAAATGCATGATCTCGTTCGCCCTCAGAACAACAGCGTTTGGCATCCCTGCCATTTGCGCCACATGGATCCCAAAGCTATGCTCGCTGCCCCCTTCCTGTAACTTACGAAGAAAAATCACCTTGTCCCCTACTTCCTTTACCGAAACATTGAAATTCTTTATCCTTACAAAATCTTCTTCTAGTTGGTTGAGTTCATGGTAATGAGTGGCAAAAAGTGTTTTGGGGCGAGCCTGGGTATTATTATGCAAATGCTCCACAATGGCCCAGGCAATGGCCACGCCGTCGAAAGTACTCGTACCCCGGCCTATCTCATCCATGAGCAAAAGGCTCCGTGAGGTGATGTTATTCAGAATGCTGGCGGTTTCCAGCATCTCTACCATAAATGTCGATTCCCCCTGCGCCAGGTTGTCTGAAGCTCCCACCCGGGTAAATATCTTGTCAACCAGGCCAATATGTGCCGATTTTGCAGGCACAAATGAGCCCACCTGTGCCATCAGCACAATCAATGCAGTTTGTCTTAGTAAGGCTGACTTCCCCGCCATATTAGGTCCAGTAATAATTATTATTTGTTGAGAATCATTATTAAGAACTACATTATTGGGGATATATTTTTCTCCGAAAGGCAAACAAGCCTCAATAACCGGGTGTCGGCCCTGCTTAATGTCAATAACATCATCATCGTCCATTTCCGGTTGACAATACTTGTTTGCTTCGGCCACCTGCGCAAAAGAACACAGGCAATCAGCTTGCCCCAGTATGGCCGCATTGGTTTGAACATCAGTTATATACCTGGCACAGAACTCAACCAACTGTTCGAATAATTCAGCTTCAATGACCTGAAGTTGGCTTTCTGCCGACAAAATCTTCTCTTCATAGGTTTTAAGTTCTTCTGTTATATATCTTTCGGCATTGACCAGGGTTTGTTTACGAATCCACGAGTCCGGCACCTTTTCCTTATGAACATTGCTTACTTCCAGATAATACCCAAACACCTTGTTATAAGCAATTTTAAGTGATGAAATGCCCGTTTGTTTGATCTCTCCGTCCCGCAATTCAAGAAGATAATCCTTGCCCGAAAATGCAATCTTTCTGAGTTCGTCCAACTCTTCACTTACACCATCTGCAATGACTCCTCCCTTATGAAGTAGCATGGGCGCATCATCGTTTAACTGGTTTCCCAGTCGATCAAGCAAATCCGGACATGTGTTAAGTGCTTCCGTAAACTCCGAGAGCAGGGGATCCTCTGCATGTGATAAGGCTTCTTTGATAGGAGCTACCTCCATCAGGGATTTTTTCAGTGCCAATAGCTCCCTTGGATTTACCCGCCTTACTGCCACCTTTGAGATCAGTCTTTCCAAATCACCAATATGTTCAAGGTGTTTACGTATGGTGGTCCTAAGGGCTTTGTCCTCTTTCAGCAGTTTTACACGACCCAATCTTTTTTCGATCAGGGATTTTTGTTTCAATGGGAGAACAACCCATTTTTTCATCATCCTGGAACCCATAGGGGTTACGGTTAGGTCAAGGACCTCCAGAAGGGTTTTCCCGGATTCTTGTTGAGGATAAATAAGCTCAAGATTGCGGATGGTGAATTTGTCGAGCCAAACATGTAGTTCCTCATCGATCCGTGCAAGGGAAGTAATATGTCCTATTTCTTTATGCTCCGTTTCCTTGAGATAGTGAAGTATGCTTCCGGCTGCAATAATGGCCTCCTTATACGGTGCAACACCAAATCCTTTCAGGCCTGATGTTCGAAATTGAACCGTCAACAGCTCCATGGCATACTCATCCGCGTACACCCAGTCATCCAGCCCAAATACCATTTGTTCATCATCCAACCATGAAACGACCTGCTCCTTTTGAGGTTTACAATACAATAGTTCATTGGGCCCAAATCCCTGGATCAGTTTTGCAATGTAATCCTTCTCTCCCTGGCCTACCATAAACTCTCCAGTCGAAAGGTCTAGAAAAGAAACTCCAACGCGAGAGTCCCGGGCATAAACAGAGGCAAGAAAATTGTTGTTCTTCTGTTGAAGTACGTGGTCATTGTAGGTGAGTCCGGGTGTAACCAGCTCAGTTACTCCGCGTTTCACAATGCCTTTAACCAATTTAGGATCTTCCAGTTGATCGCAAATAGCCACCCGGTTTCCTGCCCTGACCAACTTAGGCAGGTACGAGTCCAACGCATGATGCGGAAATCCAGCCAATTCAACCTCTGAGGCCGCTCCATTGGAACGATGCGTCAATACGATGTCAAGAATTTTACTTGTGCGAATGGCATCTTCCCCAAAGGTCTCATAAAAGTCGCCCACTCTGAACAATAACAATGCTCCCGGGTACCGGGCCTTGATCGCCTTATATTGTTTCATTAAGGGGGTTTCCTTCCCCGTTTGTATTTTCGCCATCCAACTTTGAAAAGAGATATAAACCTACTACAAAGTTTACGGTTTTATGACAAAAGTAGCTATGATTTTATGCTGAGTTGGCTTAAAATAGATTTAGATTACAACCTCTATGCGTAAGCTCAAAAATGAAGAACTTGGACGGCTCTCGCCAGATGAATATAAGGTATCCAACAAGCTCCCAGTGGTGGTGGTCCTCGACAATGTTCGGAGTATGAACAACATCGGTTCTGCTTTTCGAACGGCTGATGCATTTCGGATCGAGAAAATAATTTTAACCGGTATCTCAGCTACGCCCCCCCACCGGGAAATTCACAAAACGGCACTCGGGGCAACCAAAACGGTAGATTGGGAGTATGTCCCAGAGACCTTGGTTGCCATTCACCAACTCAAAAAAGAAGGCTATCAGGTGTTGGCTGTGGAGCAAACCACCGATAGTATTTCTCTTGAGCAAATGACTCCTTTAAAAGGGAAGTCGTATGGTCTTGTATTTGGGAATGAGATCAACGGTGTTCAGGAAGCGGTTGTTCAGGAAGCAGATGCCAGCCTTGAAATTCCACAATTTGGCTCCAAACATTCATTGAATATTGCCGTAAGCATAGGAGTTGTCCTTTGGTCTTTCTCAAAAGCTCTAAGACCCTGAACCCTTCTGTTTTTAACCTTGATTTAGATCAGCCCAACTGCCCGATTCATTTCGTATTTTTGCCCCTGCATACTTACAACTTCTGAACCGTAAACATTATGGATTACCGAATAGAAAAAGACACGATGGGTGATGTAAAAGTACCGGCGGATAAGTACTGGGGTGCCCAAACTGAACGATCTAGAAATAATTTTAAAATTGGAGGACCAAGGCATCTGATGCCCATTGAAATCGTCAGGGGCTTTGCCTACCTGAAAAAAGCGGCGGCCCGGGCCAATTGTGAACTGGGTGTTTTACCTGAAGATAAAAGAAATCTTATCTCCAGGGTCTGTGACGAAATTCTGGCAGGTGAACTAGATGATCAGTTTCCTTTGGTTATTTGGCAAACAGGATCGGGAACCCAATCCAATATGAACATGAACGAAGTGATTTCCAATCGCTGTCATGTCCTGGAGGGTCATTCTTTGGGGGAAGGAACTCCTTCCATTCATCCCAATGATGATGTCAACAAATCTCAGTCAAGCAATGATACCTTTCCCACCGGAATGCATATTGCGGCATTCAAAATGATCAGCGAGACAACCATCCCCGGTATTGAAAAATTACTTCAATCTCTCGCTGCCAAGTCGGATGAGTTTAAAAATATTGTAAAGTTGGGGCGAACCCATTTCATGGATGCAACGCCACTGACGCTCGGTCAGGAGTTTTCGGGCTATGCGTCTCAACTCGAACATGGTTTGCATTCCCTTAAAAATACCCTGACCCACCTGGCTGAACTCGCCCTTGGTGGAACTGCAGTTGGAACAGGAATAAATACACCCAAAGGGTATGCAGAGCTAGTGGCTAAAAAAATTGCCAGCCTGACAGGTCTGCCATTTGTATCTGCCAGCAATAAGTTTGAAGCCCTCGCATCCCACGATGCATTTGTGGAATCACATGGAGCCTTGAAACAACTAGCGGTGAGCTTGATGAAAATTGCCAATGACATCCGCATGCTCAGTTCAGGACCCCGCAGTGGCATTGGGGAAATCATTCTTCCGGCCAATGAACCCGGCTCATCTATCATGCCCGGCAAGGTTAACCCAACTCAGGTAGAAGCCCTTACCATGGTCTGCGCCCAGGTAATGGGCAACGATGTGGCCCTTTCGGTAGGAGGGGCCAACGGCCAGTTTGAACTCAATGTGTTTAAACCTCTCATCGCATTCAACTTATTGAATTCCGCAAGACTTCTGGGCGATGCCTGCGTTTCCTTTAACGACCACTGCGTAGAAGGCATTGTTCCAAACCACGATCGAATTCAGCATAACCTGTACAATTCACTTATGCTGGTAACGGCCTTAAATACCCATATTGGATATGAAAAAGCAGCCAAAATTGCTAAAACAGCATATGAAAACGGTACTAGTTTGAAGACAGAAGCCATGAACCTGGGTTACCTTTCAGATGAAGAGTTTGATTTATGGGTAGATCCATCAAAAATGATTGGTTCCCTGGAATAGCCTGTTATTGGTGTTTCCCGGTATATTTGATATTATTTACTAGATTTATGTCCTAACTGAAACTGTACAACAATGAAAAGATTACTGGTGTTACCCTTGTGCTTACTAATTGGATTCGGTGCGAGTGCCCAACTTTCCAAGTCAGAAAAAAAAGATTGGAAGAAAAAATACAAAGCGTATAAACGCGATCTGGAAGGTTTTAAGAACCTGGTCGAAGAGAATGGCACCTTAAAAAGTCAAATGAGTAATACAAAAAGACAGCTTGCTGCCCTACAGTCCCAGGTGGCAGACAAAGATTCGAAAATTGCTGAGTTACAGGACGAAGTCAACCGAATGAAGAGCCAGGTGGCTTCTGCTCGGGCTGAGGCACAAGCAGCGAAGGATGCGTTAAGCAAAAAACCTGCTTCTCCTGCTCCCATGTCAATGGAAGGAGTTGTATTTAAAGTTCAGATTGGGGCCTTTGAGAAAAAAGACCTGTCTAAATATTTTGACAACAATCCTAACTTCACAGGAGAGACTGTAGACGGGCTTCAGAAGGTAACCATTGGTTTTTTCCGTGACTACTGGGAAGCCGATACATTTAAAAAATACGTAAGAGAGATGGGAGTAAAAGATGCCTGGATTGTCCCTTATAAAGACGGTGTCCGGGTACCGATCAAAGATGTGCTCGAAGGGGTTATTTAAGCTCTCTCCTCATTATACAGTTCATCTGGCCATTCGTTGAATGGCCTTTTTTGATCTAATGGGGCAGCTTTCTGCTTAATAAACCATACGTGAAGGTCCCTAGCAACGCCCCGACAATCGGAATAAGAATAATCACCCCTTTGTATCCCAGTAAGATGAAAAGCGGACCAGGGCATGCCCCGGTCATGGCCCAGCCCAACCCGAAGATAGTCCCACCTATTAAATTCCGGGCATATCCTGGTTCCTGGGTAACTACGGAGATGGTGTTCCCCTGGTAATCTCTCAGTTTTGTTCGTTTGATAAACCAGATGACCAGGATCCCCAACAACACGGCCGAACCAATGACGCCATACATATGAAATGACTGAAACCTAAACATCTCCTGGATCCGATACCATGAAATCACCTCTGATTTGCTCAGGATGATCCCAAACAATATCCCCATAATCATAAATCTCAAATATTTCATGGTATTATAGTTTCATCAAAATGGGTAAACCAACAAATGTCATCAGCAGTCCTCCGATGAAAAACCCTGCTACAGCCACCAGTGACCACCACTGTAAATTACTTAATCCACTAATGGCATGTCCTGAAGTACATCCATTGGCATAACGGGTGCCAAACCCAACCAAAAATCCTCCGAGCCCCATGAATATCCAGGTTCGGATACTCCATAGATTCTGCATACCAAACAACTCTTCAGGCACATATCCCTGTCCGGGATGGGCTACCCCCAGGGCTCTCAAGTCGGAAACCGTGTTAGGGGAGATATGGACCGCCGGATCCGGCGTTAGAAATTGGGCAGCAATTAGCCCTCCAATGATCATTCCCACAACAAAGGCAAGGTTCCAACGCTGAGCCTTCCAATCAATCTTGAAAAAATCAGATACTCTGTTCGCCCCCATCATGGTGCACATGGTCTTAAAATTTGATGAGATGCCAAATCGCTTGCCATAGTACAGCAAGGAAAACATTACATAGGCAATCAGAGGGCCGGCTACCCACCAAGGCCATGGCTGGCGTATAAAGTCAACAATCTTCATTAGCATAGCTTTTTTTCTTAATTAATCAAAAATAGACAGATCACAATGATCAATGCAGTTGATCACCTGCATTACTTCTTTCAACTTTAAATAATAGTATATGTTTTTCCCGTTCCGGTTACTTCCAAGAATTCCCTTCATTTTCATGATCAGAAGGTGGTGAGAAATCAATGACTGTTCCAGATCAAGGGCTTCACATATCTCGGTTACCGAAAGTTGATCCACTTTGGAGAGAAGGTCAACAATCACCAGCCGGGTAGGATGTGCCATAGCTTTCAGGACAAAGGAGGCCTTCTCCAGATCTATCATTCTTCGACGTGTTGTTTTCTTCACTTTTATCATCTCTCGTCTTATTGAATATAATAAGTCTCGTCAGCCGGTCTTAACGCTCGTTTGAACCAAAAAGGACGTCGTAGGCCTCCCGGGCCTGGAGCAGGACGGGTCCATGATAGCCATTTTTTATATACCTCATGCGACTTTTTGGTATCCACCATTATATCACCATAGTTATCTCCATCCTTGGCTACTTCAATACGGACTTTCTGGTGCCAGCAATGCATTCCGCTGATAGGATCAGGATGCACCGGAAATGTAATGTTCTGATGTACCCCTCCGTCGTTCCAAAAAATACGCTTTGAGTCAGCATCCGTGCTCTCAAAGGGCCGGATGCCCTTGTCAACGGACATTTTCCAGACCCCATTCTCGTCGTGGGTTATATTAACAGTGTTCGTCGCCCAACTGTTACCATGTTTATCCCGTGGCCTACGCCAACGACCCAAATGGTGAGAACAGGCCACTACCCCCGGCTTCATGCCTTCTGTCACCCAAACCTTATCAACAAAATAACCGATCTCCGTATTGACGCGCACCAGGTCTCCATTCCTAATGCTAAGGTTTTGAGCATCAGAGGTATGCATCCATATCGGGTTTCTATTGGCAATTTCGGTAAGCCACTTGGCATTTGCCGATCTGGAATGGATGAGAACCGGAAGCCTGAAGGTGGGAACAAGCGGGAAATCTCCTTTGTCACGTTCCATACATTCCTCGTGTACATGACTCCTGATATAAGTAGGAATAGCATATTCCGGCCATTTCCAATCGACCATGGTTTGAGAATAAAATTCCTGCTTTCTCGAAGGAGTTGGGAACCCCACTCTGGGTTGGTCCTCGTCCTGCACGCCAATCGACTGACCCTGGCCATTTCTGATTATGCTGGTATCAGGATCAACACTAGTCCCTTTCATCTGGTCTTCATTCAAAACCTTTTTATGCAGTTCATATGCTGAATGCTCGATCTCAAAAGCCCCGTATTTCCTCATGTATTCAAGGGCAGTAAGATCCTCTTTCCTGGCCATCTCAGGTAGGCCTTTCACTTGTTCAAACAAGTATTGATAGTATTCTTCAACAGTAATCTTCTCTCCTTTGCGATAGGGGGAAAGAAAATGTTCCCGAATACCCAACTTCCCATCAGGATCAATCCTCCAAGAGAGCTCAATCCAGAATTCATCCTCTTCCCAGACCTCACCCGGGTTCACCTCGTAGGTAAACTCAAACTCTTTTCCTTCCCTGCGGGCAAACTCGCGCAGTACCGGCTGACGAAAGGCCACCCATACTCCTCCATGTGTTTCATAGCTGTTTACATCATGACGTTCGGAAGCCAACCCCATGGGTAATACATAATCGGCAAAATAAGCCGTTTCATTCCATGTAGGGGTAAGGGCAATATGCATTCCAACCAAATCTTCATCGGATAGGGCCTCTATCCAGGAAAACCCATCAGGATACGTCCATACCGGGTTGAATACCCGGGTAAAATAGGTATCCAGCCTACCCCTTTTTTCTTTTAGAAAATGAGGCAATAAAATACTCATTTCGAAAAAGGCCAGGGGATACTCATTGGGGAAGTGAAGTTCATTCCAGAATTTTTGCGCCGGAGGGTTATTAAAAAAGGTTGGTTTGAACTTGTTCCAGCTATTCGGAGAAGTACCCCCTACGGTGCCGACACTGCCTGTCAGAACATTTAAGAAATGCAAAGCCCGGGCGACGGCCCATCCTCCCAGGTTGCCGCTACCGGCGCTGCGCCAGTTGTGGGCAGCAAACCTGGAGCCTGCCTTACCGATTTCACGGGCAATGCTAACAATATCTTCTGCTTTGACACCACATTCATTCGCCGCAAATTCCGGGGTATATTCTGCATAAACTTCTAATAATTTGTCCTTGAAAGTCTCAAAGGTGACCGGGGAATCCGGATAACTGCTTCTCAAAAATTCATCCCAGTTGACCCAGTTTTTCACAAAAGTCTCATTCATGTAACCTTCCCTGATAATGATCACCGCCATGGCCAGTAAGGCGGCGGCTTCCGTACCGGGCAGGGTAGGTAACCAATAGTCAGCCATGCTGGCTGTATTCGAGAGCCGCGGGTCCATTGCGGCCATCTTTGCTCCATCCATCATGCCCTCCATGATCCTTTGAGCATGTGGATTGAAATAGTGGCCTGATTCAAGGTGCGCGCTGATCAACAGGATGAACCGGGCATTGGCATAATCCGGAGAAGGACGATCGTATCCATGCCAAAGGTTATAACCAAACCTGGCTCCTGATGAGCATACATTTGTATGACTGTTATGCCCATCTACCCCCCATGCTTTCAGAACTCGGTCCATATATCCTTCATGTCCCGGCCTTCCTACATGATAAGCTATTTCATTGTTCCTCTTCTCTTCCAGGGCCTTTCGAATACGTCCAGCTATGTCTTCCAGTGCATCATCCCAAGATACGCGTTGCCATTGACCGTCCCCTCTTTTCCCTGTTCGTTTTAATGGATAAAGGATTCGTTCAGGGTCATTGATCTGATTGATCGTCGCCGGTCCTTTGGCACAGTTTCTCCCACGACTCCCGGGATGGTATGGATTTCCTTCGAACTTTCGAACCTGCCCGGTTTCTTTGTCGATGTAGGTTAACAGACCACAGGCTGATTCACAATTGAAACAAGTGGTAGGGACCACGGAATAATGTTTTTTCTCTTTTCTGGACCACCCCCGGGCTTCATATTCCTGCCAGTCGTCCCATTGTTCGGGCGGAGGATAACTGGTCAGGTCGCCGGGTTCGGTCAATCGGGGAATCGACTGACCCTCCTCCCGGTGTAAGTCCGGAATGAGATGTAGCTTTTCTGCTATCCGCTCAATAACTGAAGGTCGATGCTTGTATCTCATATGTTTATTCCATTTTGATCAAAAATCAACAGGCTAGGTCAGTGATAATCGTTGAGGTGCTTCTACCCAAATTTTTTCCGTGATCCATATTCCTATGAGAGCCGGTACAGTAGCAAAGAACAGGCTCTGACCCACTAGAATGATGGTCAGTGGTAGCAGATTGCCAATAATCACTGTCCCTATCCAGAATAAACGACTATACATGCCCTTGACAATCATGAGGGCTGTTGTATTAGCATCTTCCGTAGGGTGTGTCATGCTCAGTTCCACTATCAATACCACCAGATTAACCATAATGCTCCAGAAAAAAACATGGCCCAACCAATGACTCCACTGCATGTTATCCTCAATAAACCACCCTCCTATGATCAAAGCAGATGAGCCTGCAATGAAGCTGTGCACCAGCATATGCAGCGATAAGGTAGGACTCTGCCAGAAATCACGACCCTTGGCCTGAGAGAATAAGAAAGCAGTATAGATAGCTACAAGAAGGCCAAAGATGGCTGACCCCCAAAATCCTATACTTGATAAAATACTAAGATCCAGCAACATACCCGTTCCCCAAAGAACAAGCGATGCACCAAAGATGGTAATAGCATACCCCCCTCGAACCAACCAGGAATTCCATTGTGGCCTAAGCAATACATACAGAAACCTATCAGGGCGATCAAGGTCCATAACCAGAAGGACTCCCGTAATAATGAGGAATCCAAGTCCCAGAGCTAGAGATAACCAGGTTGTAGTATCACGGAGTTCATAACCTAGCAAACCTCCAAGGCATAAAACCATTGCTACACCGGCAGCTATGGCTTTGGTAAAAATATACCCTGAAACTTCCCAACCCCATAACACTCCCTTATCCGGGGAATCATAAACTCTTCGAGGATGGGCTTTTTCCATTAATACGGTCATTGATCTCTTTGGTGCAGTATCGGATGTCTCCAGGAGAATCTGATCTCCGGCTGGCTGCGCATCCTGCATGGAGTTGGACCTGCCGGACAAGGGACCGGAATGACCTGAAAAATGACCCACCCCTTTTGATTGAGAACTCCAGATGTATTCATTGGTTCTTTCTGTGGTGCCAGGGGTCAGCGATACCTCATCTCCATTAATATAGAAAACATTGGGCATGGTCCCTTTTTCGGGCTTTCGTACCATCACATTTTCCCGGCTGATCAGTTGTGATATTTCAGACTCCTGATTGTCCATATCTCCGGAAATGATGGCATGTTCGGGGCATACATTCACACAGGCCGGTTCCAAACCAATATCAATGCGATGAGCACAATAGTTGCATTTGGCTGCAGTGTTTGAATCGGGATCGATGTACAAAGCATCATAGGGACAGGCCTGCATACACGACTTACATCCAATGCATCGGTCGGTGTTGAAGTCAACAATACCGTCAGGTCTAATGTGCAAGCACTCTACCGGACAGATCTCTACACAAGGTGCCTCCGTGCAATGATTACAACGCATGACCGAAAAAAGACGTTTTGTGTTTGGATAAACTCCTTTTTCGGTCTGTTTAACAAACGTACGGTTGACCCCCACAGGTACATCATGCTCTGATTTACAGGCCACCGTGCAGGCGTGACAGCCAATACATTTGCGGTTGTCTATTACAAAACCATATTTCATTTTACAGCTGTCTTATATCTTAATAATCGCCCAAAATATGAAACAAGATGTTAATATATGATGAATATTTCATATGTGAAAATATCAATATGATTTCTCCAAACAAATTTGAAGTAAGTGTGAAAATCCTTTACTCCAACCATACCCCATGACATCCTCACTCGATTAATTGATCCCTCCTCTAGGCTGAACCCCCTTTTCGGTTATTGGGCTTCCCAGGCCTCGAGAATTGCTTTCGCCGGAGGGAGTAACATTGATTTCGCTTCAGTGATAAGCCGGTTGGCTTCCTCTTTCCGACTTGTCCTGCTGAGCAAGCCGATAAGCTCCGTACGTGCCTTAAGATAATAAGGATTATTCTCCAGGCACTTTTTAAGCAGGTCAGATTTCTCTAAACTATCTGTTGCCACGGCTGCCTGAGTAAAGTAGTAATCAGCCAATTCTACTGGTATTCGATCTTTGACCAGGGAAGAAAACAGGTCAACGGCTTCATCCCTCCTCCCGATTTTGGCCAGTAATCTGATGACTGCGGCTCGATCCTGGATCTTTTTCCTCTTCAAGACCTCTTCCAGATGCTTTTCCGCTTCAGTTGTATCCTTTAGGGCAACGTAACCTTCAGCCAGAAGGATTTCAAAGGATTCCCTTGGATTACCGGCCGCCCGTAGAATTGATTGGGCCTGATTAACCGATTTAATGGCCCGATCGTATTTTCCCAATTGTAATAATGACTCACCAAAAAGCTGTCTGTAATAATAATTTTGCGGATTTGCTTCCACCAGTTGTTGCATTTCTTTCAACCTGTCATTATATCCCAGCGAGCCCATGGCCCAATCCCGATACATGACTGCTTGTTCCTTTCGGTCCTCGAGATATGTAGACAAGACCGGAGCCGAATCAATATAGCGCTGGGCTGCATTAACTGCCTCAGCACGATGACCATTCTCCTCATATAACCGTCGAATTCTGCGGCTATACTCTTCCCGCATTGAAAGGTCCTTCTCCCGCGCCAGGGCATCTTTCATGTATTGTATCCTTTCTCCAATGCTCTTTTGATAAGTGGTATCTCCATTTTCAAACCGGATCCTCGCAATAGCTGCGCGGCAAGCACTGACTGGTCCATAGTCGGGATGAAGCATATTTGCCACTTTTAACCATCCTTCAATAGTATTATACCTTCCCTGATGCGCCTCATTTCTAGCTTTTGCCAAAAAGGCGGGCACATATCTTGAATTCCACAAAAAGGCTGAATCGATGTACCGTCCCGCTCTTATATATCGTTTTTGACGCGTTTCCTGCGCAGCCAGCTGAAGATAGGTCTCAGCCCAGTTTTCAGAAAGGGCTGATGTATCACCTGTAAGATAAGCATTCTGACGTTTCACCAGAGAGTCCAGGAAAGCAAAAAGCTGCGGGTCTTTTCGGACCAACTCATTCCGAGTATTCATTGATTTATGGTTAAGCGGGTGTACCTTAACCCAGGCAAAGTAGGCCGTATAGGTTTGTGCCAGGTATTCCGATTCATTATTGGCCGAATAATAGTCAAGGGTGAGATGGTTTTGTTTGGCATGATAATACAAAGCCCTGACCCGTCTTTTTTCATGATCTGAAAAGAGAAGGCCATGATAAAGATGGGTGTACTCATGAAGGGTCACATTCCGTTCCAGATGCGCTCCGCGCTCCACATATTCAATGCCTGTAGCTCCGCTGCCCACTCCGCGGATGTCCATCCATTGCCGGTTGTCGAATGTGGTCCCTCCTCTGAAATAAGGGGAGTGCATGGCGTCGGTTAGATCGCGATGCAAGGGAGGGATGGCGAAGGTCCTACCCAGTTTTTCCAGCATCGGTATATAAGCAGTAGAAGCATGAAGCTCACCATATACCATCTTCGCAACACGATCGCCAGGATAATACCTGGTGTCAGGGAACACCCGTTCGAACGATTGTTTATTCTTTATCACCATGTTCTCAACCTGCTGTTCCAGGCTATCATACTGCGTAAGGTAAGGAAAACGTTTTGCCTTTATAACAGCTGCCAGTCCGTTGTGCGCGGGGCCATAATGATGTTTAAGCTTTAGTATTTGTAGGAAGGTATACTGGGCCGAATCCAGCCACTGATCATGACCGCCTTCTCCCTTTATGTAAAAAATTGAGCCTCGCATCATCCTTGGCAGAATCGAATGAGGATAGCTTACCTGAACCTTGTAAGTATATTTAATCGCCGCTTTCAGGCTATCTTCAGCAATCAGACTATCTCCCTTTTGCAGAAGGAGCCGAACACTATCATCATCAGGTTCAGCATAATCTGCATACGTAAGATTGGTATGGCCATTCCCCCAATGCCAGTGTGTTAGGTAGTGTAAAGGATGTATGTCCAGCGCCAATGACCATTGGGCTGCCATTGCATCCAATTGGGTGGCGTCCCTTCGTCGCCATATACTATAACCGTAGTCAAACCTGGCGTCGGCATTAAAGGGATCTCGCTTAAGGCTTTCCTTCAAAGGCTCTTCAGTCCTCTCGGGATGCTGGTTCCAAAAATGTACCTCTGATTCAAGCAAATACCCTTTGCCAGACCGGGAGAATTTCTTCTCCAGGTGTCTTGCCTGATCCATGGCCTTTTCATATTCTTTTTTTAACAGATAAATTTTGCCAAGTAAAAAGGCCAAAGACTCGGTTTCACCTGACTTGATCCATTCATTACATTGTTGCTCAGCAATATCCAGATTCCATCGTTGAATGAGCAGTTCAACTCGCAACTCTCTTGCATAAGGATCAGCATCGTTTTCCTTTAACCGTTCCATAACCAGCTTCTCCGCTATTTCAAATTTATTGCTGAGATACGCCAGCTTCGCACGGCTCATCCTAAGGTCTGCCTTGGGATTGGCTTTCCATAAGCTGTCTTCCCGTTCCCAGGCGCCCAGACTTAACAACTGCCATGCCTTGTCATTTACCGACAGGTGTTTGTCTTTTGCCACCTTGTTAATTTTCTCATGAAGAGCCACTTGTGCAGCCTTTATATCATCCGGGTCGATGTAATTTGCCCAGTTGGCACAAGCAGGAACGGTTATGAGAAGCCAAATTATTACTTGTTTTTTCATAATTTTTGTAATTCAGCTGTCAAGATAGATAATGAATGTATTCCGGCCAAGTAGCTTATGTAAATGGTACCACCTTCGCCAACGGTTCGAGAGTGATCAGTACCAGTATAATCCAACACTTATTGCAAGCCAATAGCCAATGTCCAACGATCCCGTTTTTGATGCTGCACTATCTGATCATTTTTATGGTAAGATGACAGGCCCCTTGCTGATTCACAACACCTATGGCCCACCGGATGAAATGTCACCTGAAGTGTATTTCAGGGATGAAAATAGCCTGATGGACCTGGAGGACTATGCTCTTTCATTATGTAAGGGATCCGTCCTCGATGTGGGGGCTGGCACGGGGGCCCTGAGCTTGATCTTGCAACAGCGTGGCCTTCAGGTGGACGCCCTAGAGCAATCTGCCGTGGCCTGCAGCATTATGAAATCCAGGGGGGTCAGTCAAATTTTTTGTCAGGATTATTTTGATTTTACAGGGGCGAAGAGATATGAAACTCTCTTGTTTCTTATGAATGGAATCGGATTATGTAAAAAATTAGATTATCTTAAATTTATTTTTAGACATGCAAAAAACCTTTTAGCCCCTGGAGGACAATTGATTTTTGATTCCAGCGATGTACGATATGTATTTGATTCTATTCCAACCGACCACTATTATGGGGAGATGAAATACCGGTACGAATACAATGATGCCTTGGGACCCTGGTTTCACTGGCTTTATGTTGACCCTACTACATTATTGGATGTTGTGCCGGAAACAGGCTTTAAGGTACAAATCATTGCTGAGGACAGCTCAGGACATTTCCTTGCCAGGGCCACAAAAATTTAAGGGATTTGCGGTTTGGTTTATACTAGCCACCTATGCCTATTCTGCCTTAAACTTCCTGTGTTTACACCAACGGTCATTGATTGAGCATAAATTAACGTATCATTTCAGCAAAATCTAAATCTGTCAGAACCATGAATAAACTTTTTTCTCTTCTTATTTCGATCCTGTTAGTTATTCCGGGATTGGCACAACGTACTATCATCCACTGCGGCAGTCTGATAGATGGTGTGTCAATGTCACCAAAAAAACAAATGAGTGTTGTTATTAAAGGAAACAAGATTATCTCTGTTGAACAGGGTTTTATTAAAGCCGGAAAAAAGGATGAACTGATCGATCTGAGTGATCAAACAGTGATGCCCGGATTGATGGACATGCATGTTCACCTTGAGGGGGAGGCCAATCCCAAGAGTTATATCGAAAGATTTACTTTAAATGAAGCCGATGTGGCCTTTCGGTCAACCATCTATGCTCGCCGGACACTAATGGCTGGTTTCACCACGGTACGCGATTTGGGAGGTACAGGTGTAAATATTGCAATGCGTAAAGCCATAAACGCAGGTTATATCTTAGGACCGCGTGTATTTACAGCAGGTAAGATCATCAGTACCACTGGCGGGCATGGCGATCCTACCAACGGGATGAAGCATGAACTCATGGGAGATCCCGGACCGGTTGACGGTGTGATCAACAGCCCGGATGAAGCCCGCAAAGCGGTGCGTGAACGATACAAAGAAGGATCGGATGTCATCAAGATCACTGCTACGGGGGGGGTGTTGAGTGTGGACAAGGACGGAAAAGGTCCTCATTTTACTGAAGAGGAGATACGAGCTGTTGTAGAAACCGCCAATGACTATGGAATGATCACCGCTGCACATGCGCATGGCGCTGAAGGGATGAAAAGAGCAGTTGAGGCTGGTATTACCTCCATTGAGCATGGCACATTTATGACGCCTGAAATTATGGAGTTGATGAAAAAGAAGGGAACCTACTATGTGCCAACGATATCTGCCGGTATGTACGTTGCCAAAATGGCAAAGGTTAAGGGGTTTTACCCTGATATCATCGTTCCAAAAGCCCTGGAAATCGGGCCACAGATCCAAGATACTTTTTCGAACGCCTATAAGGCTGGAGTAAAGATTGCTTTTGGTACCGATGCAGGAGTTTACCCACATGGACAAAACGCTAAAGAGTTTGGCTATATGGTCGATGGAGGCATGAAACCCATGGAAGCCATTCAGGCGGCTACTTCGGTAGCAGCATCTTTGTTAAAGATGTCTGATAAGCTGGGATCAATCTCGGAAGGAAAGTGGGCTGATATTGTTGCAACAAAAGGCAACCCACTTTCGGATATTCACGTGCTGGAACACATTAGTTTCGTAATGAAAAATGGAGTGGTGTATAAAGGGGGTGAATAAAATAATCGTTTGAGATTTTAACCCCTTACTTCCACATATTTGTTAATACCTCCATCCTGTCTTAGCTTTAAGGTAGGTATAACCATCATCCCATGTGTAGATTCGTTGCCTATCTTGGTACGCCTGTATTAGCAGAAGAACTGCTGACACGTCCCTCCAACAGCCTGATCCACCAGAGCCACCATGCTCTTGAAACAGCCGAACCTCTCAATGGCGATGGGTTCGGCCTTGGCTGGTATACCCATTCCTTGCGCCCTGAGCCGGGGTTATTCAGGTCGATTACCCCGGCATGGAACAACCAAAATCTGAAGTATAACGCCGGGGTCATCCAGTCGAACTGTATCCTGGCCCATGTACGGGCTGCAACCGAGGGAGTTGTATCCGAGCTCAATAGCCATCCTTTTCATTATCGACAATACCTCATGATGCACAATGGTGGGATTCGCCGATTCTCACTAATTAAAAGAGATTTGATCAATCAGTTATCCGATCACTATTACCAGTGGATCCGGGGACAGACCGATTCCGAGCATATTTTTGCTTTATTCATGCAAAATGTATCCCAACTGTCTGGTGAAAAGCAAGGAACGGACCTGCCCTTGCCCTTCCTGGCCGAGTGTTTTAAAAAAACCTTTTCTGACCTTGAACAGTTGAAACAAGCCAGAGATTTAAATGAGGCTTCGGTATATAATATGGTCATTACTGATGGAAGGCGAATGCTGGTTACCAGATTCAGCACTAACCCACAGGAAGAGACCCGTACACTCTATTTGGCGGTGGGTCATGCTTACGTATGTGACGGGAATACCTGCCACATGGATGAATCGGGAAAACGGCAATCGTTGCTGGCTGCGTCGGAGAAATTGGATGAATTTGTAGAAGAGTGGATTGTTGTACCACAGTGCACAGCCGTATTGATTGACAAAAATCTCAACTACTCTTTTCAAAGTCTGGTCTGAAAACTCGGTCTCCCATGGGTTCTCTCGTTACATTTTAC
>Ga0114931_10003693_pt1 | contig 19283 bp, 8 predicted proteins | sample 2SBtaG_FD_89579 | JGI IMG/M metagenome (GOLD analysis project Ga0114931, IMG submission 89579) | Deep subsurface microbial communities from Kolumbo volcano to uncover new lineages of life (NeLLi) - 2SBTROV14_V59a metaG | ecosystem: Environmental > Aquatic > Marine > Volcanic | place: Kolumbo...
GTCCTCATTCCAGTCCTCCTTCCAGTCCTCATTCCAATCCTCATTCCAGTCCTCATTCCAGTCCTCCTTCCAGTCCTCATTCCAATCCTCATTCCAGTCCTCATTCCAGTCCTCATTCTAGTCCTCATTCTAGTCCTTATTCCAGTCCTCATTCTAGTCCTCATTCCAGTCCTCCTTCCAGTCCTCATTCCAATCCTCATTCCAGTCCTCCTTCCAGTCCTCATTCCAATCCTCATTCCAGTCCTCCTTCTAGTCCTTATTCCAGTCCAGTGTTAGACGTGATTTCAAATATATCATCAGAATCTAAACCTAAGTTAGATCCGGATCAGGTTCAGGAACAAAAGTTAGAGTCTGGTGATGATAACTTATCTGTCCCGACCTTGGCTGATGAGATTGAGCGGGAGAAAGAACAGCATCATCGCCATTTAATTGATATTATTATAGATGTGGTCGACAAAGTTAGTAGCGTCGATAAAATCAAAACTGAGCTCAAGAAACGAGTTAGACCGACTGATTATCAGCTAGTTTTGAAGATGTATGATGATAGTTTCGTCGATACTGACTCGTCTTGCTTAGAGCAAGTCTATTTGGAGCAAAGTTTTGTTAGAACTGAAAATAAATCAGTAAACAGTCAATCAGATAGGGTACCAGATCAACCAACAGACATCTACCCAGTGGTTGAGCAACTTAACGATCATGATAATCAGATAGAGGTCAGTGATGCAGGTAAATCACCTATATCTTACAATAGTGATAGGTCTGGTAACAACCCAGAATCTGATCATGACAGTCCAGATAACTTGGATCAAGAAGTAAAGAAGAGATATGGAGAGGATTTAGATCAAAAAGTTGAGAAGATATATAAAGAGAATTCAGATCAACGAAGCGAAGAGGATAAGCCAGAAGCCATTGATAAACAAGAAAACACTAAAGATATGTCAAATCATTCTGAAGATGGCACCAGTAATCAGGAAGATGATACCAGTGACCAGGAAGATGATACCAGTGATCAGGAAGATCATATTAGTGATCAGGAAGATGATACTAGTGATCAGGAAAATGATACTAGTGATAAGGAAGATAATACTAGTGATAAGGAAGATAATACTAGTGATAAGGAAGATAATACTAGTGATAAGGAAGATGATACTAGTGATAAGAAAGATGATACTAGTGATTATGGAAATAATACCAGTGATAAGGAAGATGACACTAATGATAAGGAAGATGATACTAGTGATTATGGAAATAATACCAGTGATAAGGAAGATGATATTAGTGATCAGGAAGATAGTACCAGTGATCAGGGAGATGGTGATGAGGGGCGAGATAATAGTATAATTGAAACAGTTGAAAATTCAAAACGTGTAAAGGAAATTTTAGATAGAGAGGTGCAGTATAATCCTGAGGAATCAGATCAGGTTGAAACTGAGAAGTCAGATGAGACCGACATCCAAGTTTCTAATCGACCAGATCCTACTCTAAATGGAAGAATCCCTCCCCCTGATAGTAAGATATGGGACGAGATACCGTTTTTGTTCTTGCATATTCCAAAAACAGCAGGTACTTCGATTTCTAGTCAGTTACAAGCTAATACTAGTTATTGGCATCTGTTCCCTGATTATTATCCGTCTAGAATTCGTACCAAGATAGTAACAATAGTTAGAAACCCTTATGACAGGGCGGTTTCTGCGTTCTTTTTTTTCAAAGAGGGCGGCATATGGGGCAATGAAGAGTGGTGTAAAGAGTTAATAAAATCTTATTCTACCTTTGAAGAGTGGGTGATGTATGGTATAAATCAAGATATGCTTTACGATCATACACAACATAAACTTCCTAATCCAACCTACCCTATGATGTTACAGACTGAGTGGTTGTTGACCAACACAAGACCTGGTCTGTACGTACTCCTGGATAATATTGGTAGGTATGAAACTTTACAGCAAGATGTCAAGAGATTGATGAATATTAATTTGAAACAACATCTTCAGTCTTCTAGTCATGATGATTGGAGAACATATTATAAAGATAAACCTGAAGTTCAAAACAAAATCTATCAGTTGTACAAGAGAGACTTTGATATGTTGAATTACGCTAAGGAAATAAATTAAGGGTAATTAGAGAGTGTATAAATTAGATGGCAACATCTAATTTATTTTTTTTCAGTTTGATTCAAGACCGGACACTTCATTCACTCGAGACCAGTACTCACAGTCCTTCTCAAAGTCACGGACCATCCTGTACAGGGATATATGCTTTTCATTTTGAAGAAAGGACTTGACAATCTTTCTAAAATTCTGTTCCTGAGTCAAGTTCTTGGTGTTGGAACTGGGATTGTACATATTCTTCTTTGACAGATCTGTTGCACTTGCGATAATCTCCGTGAGGCGTTGGTTGTGGTTGGGAATGGGGATAAATTTCTGATCCTCGGTAGTATCAGAGAGGTCGTTTTCCCAAATTTCGTTGTTTCTCCAGATTTTAGTCGCCCAATTAATGAGATCCTTACGAAGCTTGTAATAGTTATCTAGCATTCCGACCACCAGGTTCTGCTTGCAAGGTGGGGTGCTAAACAGGAAACAGTACCAAATGTTACGCAGCTTCTGATTGAAAGTATACGCGAAGCATTTCTGTTCAGAGACGCCGGGATACCATATGATCATGTAACTGGACTTGAATATGGTATTGATTTCCTCTTTCTTGTAGGGATGCATGTCTGGGAACATGTCGCGAAACTTGCGATGGTCGCGAATTCTGGCACATTCCGCAAGTTGGTAGAACTGATTGAATAGATTGGGATTTTCACCAACCATCTCGAAACGCCACCGGTAGGCTGGTGACTCAATAATGAGTAAACTTCCGGAGTCCAGATGAATAGCCACAAACTCACCGCACCTGAGTCGCTCATCAATTTTGTCGTACCAGTCAATAGGACGACAGTCGTCAAAATCTTGATAGCCTTGGTACAAGAGCGTATTGGCCTCCTGAAGGCTGATCTGATACATAGCCTCAATCTTGGGCTGGTAGTCCTTGTCGCTCATGTTGGGGATCTCATCAGGTTTGTCGCTCATGTTGGGGATCTCATCAGGTTTGTCGCTCATGTTGGGGATCTCATCAGGTTTGTCGCTCATGTTGGGGATCACAGCAGGTTTGTCGTTTAGAACTACATCTTGGTCTTCAGTGCTGAGTGGACAATTCTCAGGGTTAATAGGCCACATCTGTCGGTGACCCAAGTAGTACAAAGTACCATTTTCTATCTGATCCTTGGTTGCGAGAACAATATCGGGATGACAGGCTAAGAACATATAAACAATCGGAGAGAACTTCTCTTTCGAATTAAATAGCTCATCATCAGTGGGTCCACCTAAGTTGGCATAGATATGAAGGAACGGCAGAGACCGGCCCCGACGCGAGTTGCTGAGGTTAAAACGTCGGTGACTCACTCGGTAGACCTGACCATTCCACTTGAAGACACGAATCATCACACCTTCAACACCGGGATTGATAATGGCCTTGTTGAGATTGATATTGTGAACCATGCCATCATCATCCTCGACAGTGAAGATGTTGTTTTGATCAGGGACGATCTTGGAGCAGACAGCACGATGGTTGTATCCATACGAATCTGCCACCTTAATACCACGCTTGTAATCCACAACGACACCCCGAAGCCAACTAAGAGACTCACCCTCCGTACTGTACTCATCGTAGTGAATCATGACAAGATCATCCGACCTATCAATAATATGCCAGCCAGACTCGGGCAGCTCTAAGATCTTCTGAACACGATCGTATACATAATTCATATCTTCTGACGTGGACTTCTCCTGTTGCTCGACGTCAGAATTATTCTTGATGTCAATATCAGCCTCAGATGAGGTCTGGGAGTTAGTCATTGCGTCTTAAATTCGATCAGACCGAGACGGTTTAATCAAATTAAACCATAATATTAGTTGATCATTTTTTACCAGTAGATTAACTAATAAATCATGGCAGTAATAGCTAGTTGTGAGTCTTATGATGGACTAAGCTGTAGGAAATTATGATTAAATATTTAAGGGTCTAAGGAAAATGACTCAATCATAATAACCGACACTAATTAAATTCCTAGATCGTGTTGCACAATGTGAAGCAATTTAAAGATGTACAAAGGATGGCTCAAATTAATTACATGTTAAATAGCTTGTTTTTTCTACTATTATCTAATAATCGGCTTAATTATAGAGATTAACTATAATCAGGATATATTATGAACAAGAACTACACTGAGATTAATAAGTAGTATAGGACAAGTTGAACTATTTACATAATAAATTAGAGTTATTAACCGAGCAGTAAATGACAAGGACAAGGTAATAGACTGATTGATTAATTAAAAACTAGATAGGGTTTGGATGATTGACTAATTAAAATTAGACAGGGTTTAGATGATTTACTAATTAAAATTAGACAGGGTTTAGATGATTTACTAATTAAAACTATATAGGGTTTGGATGATTTATTATCTATTTGATAGGGTTTGGATGATTTACTATCTATTTGATAGGGTTTGGATGATTTACTATCTATTTGATAGGTAGTAAGTTATAATAGTATGCTCAGATGGTGGCCCACCAGAACACCGCGATTAAGATGCAGATGATAATGGCGATGATAACGGCCCAAAGAAGGGCCTTGCCACCGTCAAATTCGCCGTTGGTCTTGTAGTCCTTGCACGTTTTCTGGACGAACTCAGGGCACCATAGATAGAGAATGACCCAGATGATGATAACAAGGATAACGAAAACGATAACACCCCAAGCCCAGCCACCGTTGCCTCGGCGGTGATGGTAGTGGTGCTCCTCCTCCTTCTCATCAGGAGGGCACGCTTCCTCGACCTTAGCGTAAACCTCGTACGTATTCTTGGTGCCATCATCTGAATCAGATGCCGAAACAGGAGCAGCACTAGGCGAACCAGTGCGCAGAGCTGCCCCAGGGGCAAGAGAGCTCAAAGGACTGTTGGAAGCCGACATATTCTTTTATTCAGTCTATAAATTTAGATCTGCTCCGTTTTAGGAGTCTGGAAAATAAACTGGCTGTCGTAAATTTTATTATGGCTACAAAATTTAGGTTAAAAGTACCTCAAATAATTAGATCTGTTTAAACAGATCTAAAAGGTGAGTTTTGTTATTTTTTTAATAGACCATGATGCCAGGTCGCTTGGAATCATCACGGAACGCCTTACCGATTGGAAACCGTGGAATGCCATCCGCTGTCCGCTCCTGAAACTTTATCGTATACATGCGGCCAATACATTGATCTGGATTCTGGTACCAATGACGTCGTAACTCAAAACTGCCCTTGGGTCTAGTTGCGAATGTATTTCCTTGTGCATCTTGGACGGTAAACATCGCCAGTCCTGATTCCCTACCCTCACCATCCTCTACTGACACAACAGTAACCTCCTCTTCCACGAAGAGTTTGAATTTAAGCATGCTGTTATTTCGCTTGCCTCGGTAGTGACATTCGGAGATCTTACGAGGGATTGATTTCTCAGTCTTGCGAATCATCAATCCCTCGTAACCCTGGCTCACATATTGATGATGCTTCTGGATGACCTCATCTTGAGTATTCATCAACTCAGTCCTCACAATCAAAAAACGCCGAGAAGAATGACCGGCATCGGTGTAGCTCTGGAAGGCACGATTCAACATCTGTACTCGCTTCTCAGTTGACAGCTCAGGAATGATAACATCGAAGATGTGATATTGAACCTCTAGAATACGATCATGGACAGATTTCTGCTGACGGCACACACTGACAATCTCCTCAAACGCCATTTCATGGTTATATAACTCACCATCTAGACCAGTACCCAGTGGGAAGAATGAAAAGAATAATTTTAATTCTTCTCGCAGTTGGTTAAAGAATTTGAACTCCTTATTGTTCCGAGTCAACAAAATAATCCGTTCCTGGTCTGCACTAATGCCATAGGAAGGCAGACCATATTCCAGGAATGCACGACAACGCAAACCATCCAACTTGGGTTGAACCGCTACAGGATATTTGATGTTACTAGTTTCATTGGAGTGCCGCTTAGGCCAACCCTTTGGATTGTAATGCACACTCTCTTGAGCAGGCAACCTAGTATAACCAGCTTCACCACGAGGCCTATAGCCGTCTCGCCACTTCACCTCATAACGATGCTTGGCCCGAATAAAGGCTTGTTGAGAATTATTCTTATTACCTGTCGCCTTAACCTCACGTCGATCCTGCTGCATCTTACCGCCAACTTGGCCGTGGACAGTCACCACCTGGTTATTAACAGAATCATAGCCTACCTGCCACATCCTTTCTTTTCCTATTTGGCCAACTTGGTACATGGCTGGAAGGGCCCAGTTTCCAGTTGGAATATCATGGGTCAGCTGGATGATCTGACCACAGCCAATATAGTTTAGAACAGATTGAGTAGCTGATTGTGGTGCGATGTCTTGCAAGGTGGAACCAGCGACACCAAATGAAAGATCTAGTTGTATACTAGGTTGAAATTGTGGATCTGTAGGAATTACGGGTTGAGATTGCAGAACTGTCAGAATTAAAGGTTGAGATTGAGGAACTGTCGGAATTACAGATTGAGATTGCGGAACTGACGGAATTACAGATTGAGATTGCGGAACTGTCGTCAACGGTACAGACTGTAGAACAGATAGTGCCTGTAGTTTGTAGATAGGTCGAGTAGATTTATACGGATCAACTATAATAGGTAGGTGTGACATGATTATATGCGCCAGCTGAAACGTTTGTTTTAGTACAATGCGATATTTGTGAGATCAATTAGTTCAAAATCCAGTCTGGCTAGATTTTGATTATTGGTAAGAAGTTTAGCAAAATTGTAACGACAAGTCAAATTGTTCTTGAATAGCCTAGACGACCAACCATAAATAAAAGAACAACAGTATAAATATTAATAGATTAGAGCCACTAGACCTTTTGAAAGTGAAAAGTATCATATAATTAATTTGACTAGGTCATATTCTTGCAAATCACAGTGCCATGACTACAAAACTAAATGAGACTGATCCATACTAAATGAGCTGCACTAAATTTTATCCTTACTGTATAGTAAGGATAATTAAACAGTAATTACTGCAAGTAACCAACCACCTTGAAAATGTCAGGCAACCCGTTCCAGTACCAAGAGTAGGATGGATTCTGTTGAATGGCCTTGTTAATCTCAGTCAAGTACTGAGGAACTGTGGCCAATGAGCGAATGTAAAAGATATCAGTCTGAATGTTCCGCAAGGTAGCATTCCAAATCCGATCAAAACCAGACCTAAACAAAGAGTATGACTCCTCAATTTGTTTCTTGGTAACTGTGTCACCAAACTCTGCAGCAGTGTAAGTGATTGAATTGTATAACGAGTCGACATCTTGCAACGTGTTGTAAACATCGGCCACCAAAGTGATATAAGACCTGTAGTGCATCAAATAGTCCATAGTCAATAAAATATTTAATTGGATGCCATTAGCTTGAATAGTACCAGACCGCAACTTGTCATCCACATTAGTCACGTTCTTCAAATCTTGGTTGTATTGCTGCTTAGCGAAAGGTATTTTCTCCTCATAGTTGAACGATTTCTTCAAAGCTGTAGCCTTATCTTGGTTCTCGACTGCTAGCCGAGAGTGGAGGTCATAGAAATCAAACACATTGTTAGCCACAATACCATATGAATTGATATTGGCGAGAACACCACTGGTACTTGGTATAGAACAAACATCAGTGCCATCGCAACCGAGGATTCGCATACCAATTGGACGAGTCTCAGTGATTATACTATCAGTGTCGAAAGTTTTGCGAATGTATTGAGCGAGATCTAGAACACCCAGATTAGAAGTTCTATCATTATAGGGAAGGTAGTAGTAGAGAGGACCCTGACCCTCAATAATAGCCTTAGCAGACTCCGTTTGGTTGAAAAAACGAAGGATATTGGTGGCCTTATTGAAACAGTCCTCATTCTTAGAGATGAACATAGTCCGCATCGACATTAGTAACAGCTTATAAGCATCAAACAAGGGGAAACTACGTCTGGGCAGCACGCCGTAGGGAAGGAGATGATAAGCACCGAAGTCCTTACCTTCGTACTTAATGTGAGAGATATCAAAATCAATTATAGTCGCAACTTTATCAGTAATTACGTACTCAGTCTTAGCCTGTCCACCAATAACCCTTTCGGTGGGGTAAGGAATGGCAAAATTACTAGTACCACTAATTGACATCTTACCACCATTATGTGAGATATCACGGACCAAAATATTCTCATCGTGGAGATCGTAATGAGTAAAGTCAACCATATCTTGGGCTACAGATAGTGCATACAAAACTTGTACGTAGTAACTGAGCCACTGACTAAAAGTGCAACCTTTCTTGACAGCCTCACGGAGGCTGATGGAAGGGGCGATGTTCTCATAAATGATGTAATCGATCGGATAGTTAGTGTTATTACAGAATGCAACTACTTCCTTATTATTCTGATCGATTACAGGTGGCGAGCATTTGAAGCCGCCCATAATGTAGGCGAAATTAGGTACCTTAGATCGGACCTTGTTGAGTCCAAACATACCTACAAAGTATTCGTGGACCAGCATGCTCCGTTCATGACGAGGTGCTTTAATAATAAAAGTATTGTTAGCATCGGTGTAGACCCTGGGGTCTTTATTCTTTTTGGGGTTAGTTATACTAGCCGACAGAGCATAACCGGTGACTGATTCAGCACCAATTTGTTGTAGACCAGTCATCCAATGACGGATTCTGTAATTGGAGGGGACTAAGCCTGCTTGAATAGGTGCACTATAAACGATAGCATCAGTAACACAAAGTGCAGCTTGCATAAGCTGGGGATCGTAGAAGTGATCCATAATTTTAGATTTAAATGATTTAGGATCCAGACTGCTAAGTCGATCTCGTAACTCATCCCGGATACCAACAGGACAGGTTTGAGACAGATCAAAGTATTGTCGTTCGATATTAAGTTGTGCTTGTTGAAATTCTTGAACCTTGGATTTAGCTTCAGGTGTAGATTCTATAGTAAGAGCTTGTTGATTAGCAGTTCTAGCCTCCTGAGTTGTAACTAGATTACCAGCTAAGCGAGCAATAATAGCGTCCCTAAACTCACTTCGGGGCAAGCGAGTATTTGAAAGTGTAGTGGGAACTGTTGTCACGATTCTAGCGTCTATTTGGGGCACAGTTTGACTGACAGGCAGACCTGTCGACTGTGGATATGTACTGATAATAGATTGTGTAGTACTTTGATCTACTTTCTGGTTCAACTGTTGATTATAGCCAGATTGACCTAGGTTACTACTGATCACTGGTGCCGAACTAACAGGGAGGGCAAGCGGTGCCGAAGTTATAACTTGAGATGAAACCACACCAGTTGGTACAAACTGCCTATTAATAGGCACTGGAACCGGTCGTGCTGCCATATTTGGCACAATATTTGACACCGATCAAATTCTTTAGGTTGATTCAAATTTATCTTCAAATAATTATTAATACTTGAGATTAATCTAGTTGGCGATCTATATAAAAAATGATCCTATTAAAAAAATATTTTAACGCACCAAACAGGTATTAGGGCACTACAAGCTAAATTAGATTGACCCGGAAATGACTGCTCAACGGCTGACCCCGGATCAAGTTCGGCGTGTGGTGGCCGCCCTACCCTTTCCTGAAGTCGAGCGTAGAGCCCGACCGGATGTGGTTCAGGCTATCCGCGATAATTATCGTAAGCTACTGGAAAGCCAAGACATTCCGGATGGTCTAACATTTGAAGAATACAAAGATCAGATTGTGACCCAATACAGGAGTGTACTAGCTGTTTCTCGAACTGATGACAAAGATCGACCCCGTAAGTTGACAGAGTTTGAAATCGAATCTATCATTAGTGGCAGCCTACCACATGAGATTCCTACTGCGGCAGGTGAGCCAGTACGTTTTAGTAGGGCTAACAAATATATTCTGAGTGCTTACGCTGATAAATTGCGCTATCAGCTATCCCGAGTTCATCTTACACCCAAAGCTATACCAGAGATGACTGAACAAATTCGTCAACGATTCTTGAACGCACTGGCACCACCAGGCATGTCGGTTGGTGTGTATTCTGCTGGTGCCATGGGTCAGATCATCACTCAGGCCACTCTCAATACTTTTCACCTTAGTGGTGTTAGCAACAATGTTACTGGCGGTATTAAATCTTACGCCGAAGTAATTGAAGCCAACAAGAAACGAACCAACCCTACATCCAGTGTGTATTTCCAAAATAAGAGTCTAAGTTACTTCGAAGCATTGGATATTGCTCATGACATTGCCCATACTTCAGTAGCAAGTCTTATCGATACAACCAACATCATCCGCCTATCTAGCACTGGTGATGCTGACGGATTCTTTTCCGAGGGTGAGCCGTATTGGTACACTGTCTACAAAATGAGTCACCAGATATTCCGCCGTGACACTGATTATAATGTACATTATGTTTTGCGTCTAACTCTTCGTACAGATCTGATGTACCTTAAGGGCATAGGTATGCCTGAGCTTTGTAGCAAAATCGAGGAGAACACACCCAAGGCCGGCCAACCTGGTGGTGTGTTTTGTATTCCTTCGTCGTTTAACATGGGTATCATAGATATCTACCCTATCCGAGAGCAGATCAGCTCAGCTATTGGTATCAACCTGGATGATGATGAGCGTGAATACGCCTTCCTCAATAGCTCAGTCTATCCCAACCTGGGTCTCATCACCATGAGGGGAATTCCTGGTATCTCCAAGTTGATCATCACTGAGTTCAAGATGGACACCACTATCATTAGCCAGGAATACCTCAGGGATTACGAGCAAACGCAAGATGATAGGGATTTGATGGTCAAGAAGCTGTGGAGAATCACTTTGGACGATCGGGTCTACCAAACATCGGGCGCCTCGTTGGACAACATGATCAAACTATTGAAGTTGGTTGGTTTGATTGTATTGGAAGTTAGCGACATCATTTCCTACTTTTATCGTACAGTTGATGTGGTCATGCCGGAGGAATCTGAGACCTCAATCCTTGATAAAGTGGAGAATGACATCCAGGATAAGTTACGAATCGGGAAAATTTCAGTTCAAAACTGGACCGATTGGCAAGCCTTCCGAAAACTTGCCAACGATAGCTCAGGTAAAGATATTTATGAAGAGAATAGTTGGCGTTTCACCATCAATCTAGAGCAGTTTATTAACAGCGGTCTTGATTTGAAGCTGATACAGACCTGGTTCAAGGGCTATAAGTACACACTGAACGGTTTACCTGATGGCAAACTATTGATGAGAGTCAGTGTTGCATCTGATGAGCCCAAGGCCTACTTGAGCAGGCAGATCAGCAATGATCTGGCAAATTTGGAAAAGAAATCTGTGGCCGATGCTCTAACTCAGACTTCTGACATCCAGCGCTACGCAAACTATATTTCTGGTTACACGGTTGGTAACAACCTTCCTGAGCTCCTAATTCATCCCGACATCGATCCCGACTACACTTTCTCACGTAATGTCCACCATAATCTGGATGCACTGGGCATTGAAAGCTGTCGGACATTCCTTGCTTTGGAGTTACTGGCTGTTGTCAAGGCTAGTGGTTCAACCATCAATATTCAGCATTTGTTGATTATGGTCGACTACATGACTAGAACTGGTCGGATCACTCCTATTACACCAAACACTGTTATAAAGAAATCAAAGAGTCTACTTGGTGCAGCTAGTACTGAACGAGCTCTCTCAGTGCTAGTGACTAAGGCTGCCATGGGTTACAGTCAGAACTTGGGTGGTGTTTCTGAGCGACTAATGACTGGTGCTCGACCTAAGATCGGTACCAACTATGCACAATATCCTGAGTATGCCAAGGCGTTGGCTGAGATCAAACGTCGCAACGACACTGGTGAAGTGTTCGGTGTATCTGCAGAAGATCTTGGCCAGGCTGTTCAGAATGTGGTAGCCAACGAGACAGGTCTTACATCAACCTCTGCCGATCTACCACCAGCTACCAATATCACCTACTTCCCTCCAGAAGATCATACACCCTCTCAGATTGTGACTAATTCTTCAACTTCTTCTCTCCCTGGTCCTCTTCCTATCCCTGGTCCTCTTCCTATCCCTGTTTCGGCTGTGTTACAAGAGGCTGTTCATACAATATCAACCGGCTCGTGTCTGACTAATCAGTCAGAAATTCAACATCATAGACCGTTGATTCCGGTTGGTCGAAAGTCTATTGATATTCAAGTTAGCTATGGCAATCAATTAGACAATTTAGTGTTGCCTCTTCCTTTGCCTGGACCTGAGCTTGATCTCAGTCAAGATATTTTGAACATCATCCAGGGCGTCACCAGCACCCCACAAGGTTCACTGGTTCGGACACAACCTAGGGGTCATAGTAAGTCGAAGCCAAAACCTACTGTGCCCAACCTGTTGGCTATGAATCTCAGTGCGACTTCAATGAAGCCTGCCGTCCCGATGTCAGGCGGTTTAGCACCAGTGGTTAGTCACCAGAAATTCGCTGGTGTTTCTCAACTTACTTCTGTGACCAATAATCAACCTACACAAGCATCCCATCTGGTCCCAATTGGTGTGGTTCCGCTGGCAGCTTCATCTCATCCACCACTGGGTCAATCAAATTTCTTCCCCACCACATGATCAACATGTCTTAAAAAAAAGTATCATCGATGATACTTTTTTTAACTAGGATCAACCATTGTTCACTCTATTACTTAATTAACTTGAGGTTATATGGTAATTAGGCTGAGGTGCACCTTAACTAAGTACTTCTAAATAACAATCCTATAGATTATAACTTCTTTATCCTATAGATTATAACTTCTTTATCCTATAGATTATAACTTCTTTATCCTATACACTATAACTTCTTTATCCTATAGATTATAACTTCTTTATCCTATACACTATAACTTCTTTATCCTATATATGAATATCAGTACCTCAGTTTCAGCTTGTGGATTGCTCAATAAACTACCAAAAGATGAAAGTTTGTGTAGGAAACGAGTTTGATCATAACTTCGTCCTGTATATTTTAATTTATATGACACATCCATATCTGTTACTCTTATAGTATCTTATCAAAAACATATCAATCATCAAAATTAATGATATTCTTGTGAATTTTCATTAATTTTGACTAGTAAATTCTCCGACCTAACTACATACTTAATTTGTTCATCTAACTTTAATTCAAAATTAGTAGTAATACAAAAGAAAATACAATAGAAATATAATATTTGTGTTTTAAATTGTACTATTCTAGCAGTGCAAATTTTGATCTAATTAAGAAGGTTTTATCAAAAATCTAAAATAGTTCTGCACCAACTACAATTCAGACTATATAGTCCGGATTTGAGGACCGACCCGGACTATACAAGATGAAAAAGATTGAAATTCCTTCCAAAATAGTCAATGAGCTACTTAAAATAGAACTCAATGACAGTAATCATGAGTTTGAAGTCAGATTTATTCCTCTCACTTTTCAGAGGGAACATGGTCACAAAAGATACAGTCTTAGTTATGTTGAATACAATCGGTTAAAAACGAGGATTGGTGATGGCCAACAACCAGTGGTTAATCTGACTCAAGATATCACGTGGAAACAGTCTCGTAACAGTCAGGTCCTGCGCAAGAGTATTGAATATATCAATGGTAATCCTCAACCTGCCACTTGGATGGTCAAAAACAAGAAGACAGTGTTTGAAGACCGCCAGTACGCTCTTCGCTATGCAATCAGCAGTGAACGACCTGTTTCTGGATTAAATGATAGTAACTACCAGCAGTACTTGCGAAACAAAATTACTAACTCTAGTAGACAGTTCGACCAATCAACTAGGTTTAAGAGGCGCAGTTCCTATCAGTTGACGCCAAAATTTAGGTTAGATTTAACTTCAGTCAACACACAAACAGATGGTCAACTTACCACTACTTACGAAGCTGAGTTAGAATATATACCTGATCCCAATTGGGACATCCAGTACATCCTACAGAACATGACTGGCCAAATCGCAATAATTTGGAAGATTTTGCGAGACTCTGAGATGCTATTTGAACTGACCGACTTCAAAGACTTAGTTCAGTTTGTCAACAGAAGTTTGGATGCCGACTACGGCGTTGATCGTTTGACTTTCAACCATAGGACTCTGTTCCAGTCCCGAAACCTTCATTTCAATGATTTGGTCAGTGGAGGCATTGTTAATAACAGAGTTCAAGTCAAGAATAGGTATGCTAACCAAGATACTGAGATGGATATTCAGCACGGTTACAGCTTTACTGTCACGATTAAGGCCGATGGTGTTCGTAAACTATTAGTCTTCCATACTGTTGGTATGTGGTTAGTCTTCCCACCCCATGATGCCAATCTGTTAATTCGGTGGGATAATGATGATCAGCTTAAATCTTTGTTTGCCCCTAATATTGGTACTATTTTAGAGTGCGAGTCGATACCAAAAGAAAATAGATTGAACGATGCACCACTTACCAGATATTGGTTGTTGGCTTACGATTGTTTGTCTTTGCCGCAAGAAAATCCAGGTCAATATACTAATCGTTATGGTAACAGTAGTGTTCAGTTTTATGTCCATAGTTCAACCACTTTGCCCAGTCGGATGAACTACGCTCAGGGTGTGGCCGAAATTCCATACTTAAGAAACTCTCAGTTGCTAACCTTAGAAACTAAGCACTTCAGTGGCTTCACATCAGCTGCACAATTCTTTGAAGTGATGCGAAAAATGGAAAACAGTAAGCACCGTCGTCGTTACGTGGATGATGGGTATATTTTTACCGCAAATGAGATGCCTTACAATTACATGAATACGTATGCTAACCACCAGAATATAACTGTAATATGGAAATCTATTCAACCCAATGTCTGGACTGATGGTGTAAATACCTTGCGTAGACATGGTCGACAATTGATTAGCGAAGGTGGTCAATTTGAGGACGGTGATACTTTCTGGTTCACAGAATCTGAGTTGGTCTGGGATCAAATACAGAGCGGTACTAGCTTTATCTATCAACAACAGGGCAAGCGAATCTGGTTTGATCGGCCGGTTAGCTGCAAATCTAATCGCCGTATCATTGAGGACAAGGGTTACATCATTGATCAGGATCCCACTAATCCTAACTCAGAGTTAATAGAACACCGTCATGTAGTGGAGAAGAGTCGTAAGGATATTCCTTTGAGACTAATGCCACTCAAGGCTCGAGTTTTAACTAAACATCCCGATATATGCAAGTGGAAACCTCCTAAGGATTTAACTATCGACTTTGCAATTGTGCCTTTCATGGTTCCATTCAGTGATGGACAGAAACGTCAAGTTATCAAACTTGAATCGGCCGGTCCACCGATTACGAAAATCAAACAAGTTAAGTATAGAGATGGTACAATGAATAGTGTTTGTAATTCAATTGACAACTTTGTTGATTTTGATGGAAGCAACCGTTACAAGTTTATTGGTGACTTTACTCTCCCTAACATGGGTCCAGTGGTGCTCGGTGATGCTAAAACACAATCTCTCCCTTCTGGTTCCGTGGTAGAATACCGCTGGAACATGGATGCGGCCCAAGGTCCTCGCATGGAATCAGTCAGAATTCGGTTCGATAAGACTAAACCTAACAGATTAATTGCTGCTCAGGATACATGGAACTTAATTAAGGATCCTATTCAGATTCAGACATTGACTAATGGTAATCAATTTAGATTAATGAGAAAGTACCACAATAGGATTAAGAGTGAACTATACAGGAAGGCATTCAAATATTGGTCTGAACAAGGTATTAACTATCCAACCATACTAGATATTGGTTCAGGTCGGGGTGGTGATATCAACAAATGGTGGGGTCATACCAACAGAGTGTTAGCAGTTGAGCCTGATCAAGATAATATTACTGAGTATTTAGATCGATTAACTAAGATGACCAGCCAGAAACAGTTGTTCATAGTTGAAGACATTAATAAACTTGGTGACGCTGTGTCGAAGGCCATAGAATCTGATCACACTGTTTTAATGCTAAAAACTGGTGGTGAGAATACTCACTTCATTACCCAGGCAGCTCAGCTCTGGTTAGGTGATAAAGCTCATATCATGACCATGATGTTATCATTCTCGTTCTTCTTTAATCCTGATGTCCGACCTGATGGCTCAACTATGTTGCAGAAGCTTCAAAATACCATCCAATCTAACCTAGACACCCAAGGTCCATTGATTTACCTAACTATCGATGGCGCCGCAGTTCGACAAGCTTTTGATCCTCATCACATGTTGCAGGCCGGTCAACCATCTGGCACTATGGGTGGTGGTGTAGAGAGCGACACAATCACTCTGGGTGAAGCAACTCTTCGTTACCATAAGAACCGTTCTCAGTTGGACATCAACATCCCCGACACTATCGTGGAAAACCAAACTGAGTGGTTAGTCTATATGGATCGCTTAGTTGATGGTCTTCCCGGTCGTTCTCTAGCTGATGTGAGACGGGCTGATAAGGAATTAATGTTGAGTGATCCCGAGCGGATGTTGACCAGGCTTTACTCTTCTGGTCAGATCGTGCCAACCCCTGAAATTTCTATTCAATTACCTGTCCCCGACTCCTTTCCGACCATCACTTCACCTGGGCCCAGAGAAACTTCACGGCAACATGAGATCACTACTCAGTTGCCCGTTGTTCCGCGTGTTCTACCATCTATGGCCACTGGTTACACTCAATCTATGATCCCGAAAACTTTACCTATGCTGTCCAGTGACGATCAAGTTCAGCAGTTGAATTTAAGTTGGTATAGCGCCAACCCAGTGGTCAGGATTGGTTGCATTGGTGATGGATCTTGTTTCTTCCACGCTGTCTTGAAGTCGTTCTATCGTCCTTATGGCATTAATTCTGATAGGAATATGAGAATAGACATAGTTAAGCAATGGCGCTTGGAGCTATCTAAGCTTCTGTCCCAACAGGATCCGGTTAATCCCGGTCGAACATACTACCAAACTACTGGCAATGGTCAGTTAGTTGAGTTGTACAATCAACAGAAACAAGGTCTGATGTTGGAAGTTGATTACAGTCTATCTGGGATGCAGCAACTACTAGCTAACAATAAGTTGCCTGTTGGTAACGAAGTCTACACATTTGTGAGTGATCGAATTGGCCTCAATATCTACGTGATGTCGGCTGCGCCAACTGAGTTGAGATATATCTTTGACACAGTTAGGGCCAACCCTAACTGGCCTAGTATAGTCATAACTGGTAATGATAATCATTATGAGGTAGTGGGTGCGGTTAGTCAGACCGATTCTGGGCAGTTTATTCAGACCGTATTTTTCAACCATGATGACTTTTTACTGGCGTTGAAAAGGTTCAAGTCTTCCTAATGTCAAAAACAGGGTGTCCTAAACTTATATGGCGTTATGTACTACTTGATAAGATTTATAAATTACCTGAGGTGACCCTGAAGACTACAGATTTTTATAGAATAATTTATCTATAGAATACTATATCTAGGAACAAGATGATTACATTTTATGGCATCTTAGAAACCAATAGGTCTCTATTGTTCGGTAAGATCGCCTTTGTACCTACCGGTTTAACCTCTTATCTGATTGTAGTCACTTATACCATCAATCATAATACTTACAAAAAAAATCTCTATTAGTTGCGACTGTTGGACTATATATGTTAGGTGATCATTAATCACCTAATATCGATTAAATAAGATATATTGACTCTTGAAAGATAACCTAGTATTAAATATGTAGTTTATTCAAATATGGATAAAGATATTATTGGTACGTATGTACCAATAATGATTAATATTACTTCTTACGAATAACTTGAGCTGGTTGATAGGATTCATCACCGCGCTTGATCACACGTGCTGGCTGATAGCCAGAGTCACCGTTCGATTTGGTAGCAGGCTTTCCAATGCGCATCTCGCTCAGTTGACGCTGGTATTCTACAGCACCTTCTTCATCACCCTGGCGGCGAGACTCAGCGATGCGCTCACTAAGCTCGTCCTGGCGAGTCTTGTTGCGAAGTTTCATCATTTTAAGACGGTTGCTGCTCATTTTTTTTGGTAGTTGATGTTGGACCAATCTTTGATTAAATTTATTTATTTCTTATGGTTGGACTCATTTCTGTCAGTCCTTACAGTCAACTATAATATTTCAGTCTAAAATTAATTATTTTAATGGATTAATTCACCTCAATTTAGTCAGTCAATCGAGATCTAATCTCAATTGACTCGATTACCATCACTATGGACTTGACACGGTGATAGACTATAACTTCAGCGATGTTAATTATCAGCACTATTAGTTGGTCGACTAACTATAATTGGTTGAATTATATTCTAAGACGCTCGTAATGACTTAACTATACCGGCTAGCACATTGTTTCGTATGGTTATTATCGATTCAAAATTAATAAGGACACACTTATTACAATGGCCCTTTCCCTAAAGTAACTATCGTAATTATGCTGTAGATTCATATGATTAAAATCCTTACTACGACAAGTCTTAGTAATAGGTTCATTTCGTCATTCCAAAGTAATAGATCAAGTTAGGCCTTTCTCTTGTTGCAAAAGTTAACGTTGATTCTTATTAATTCTTATTAATTATTACTTCACCTGAAACAATCCTTACTCTTATGATTTTTATCTTAACTAGAAAAATTAGCTTTATCGTGTGATTAGGTGCGAATTAAAATCATAATTTTAATTAATCTGAAAATAATCACTAGTTAAAAATTTTAGTCGTTTCATTTTTTTTATTTTTTAATATAAAAACCTGACTCAGACCAGATCTGATATAGATAATATGGGTGACTCGTACGATCACGAACACAGCGGTTACGGCTACGCTAGCGGCTACGGCACATGGATTGTGCTATTCATAATCTTCATTATCTTCATCGTTATCATCTGTGTTTTGGCCGCCAACTATTACAATAAGGACGATCATAAGAAGAAGAAGAAGCGTCGTCACCATGACAGCGATTACGCCAGCAGTGCGTACTAGATCATCTGATCATAATCCAATAAAATTAACGTTTAACGAAACGTCAATAATCAATTGCGAATTTGAATTCGCAATTGATAATTGTTTTGATATCGGCCGTGGTCAAGATTGTAATATGTTGAGTTATTAAATTATTCAAGATTGTAATATGTTGAGTTATTAAATTATTCAAGATTGTAATATGTTGAGTTATTAAATTATTCAAGATTGTAATATGTTGAGTTA
>Ga0114931_10003694_pt1 | contig 19282 bp, 13 predicted proteins | sample 2SBtaG_FD_89579 | JGI IMG/M metagenome (GOLD analysis project Ga0114931, IMG submission 89579) | Deep subsurface microbial communities from Kolumbo volcano to uncover new lineages of life (NeLLi) - 2SBTROV14_V59a metaG | ecosystem: Environmental > Aquatic > Marine > Volcanic | place: Kolumbo...
CAGATGGCTTTCAGGAAGAACTGTGTTTTAACTAGCTAATCTTGCGTCATGATCTTTCTGCTTGGTGAAAGAATGGTCAAAAAATTCATAAAACAGGTGGTTATCAACTGGCGTTAGAAATGCAAAATGCATTTTATCGTTTTAACTGGTTATTTTACAACAATAATTTTGTTTGAGATTTAACTGATTTTCATAGGTAATCAGGATTTTTTTTGTTGTGCGAATAGTATGGCGATGCATTTGCCTTGTGCAGCGCCGCTATCTATCTACTAAAAGAGGCCGATAGAACAGTGAGAGATTGGCTGCGCTGGATATCAGCATAAGGAATAGGTCATGCCTTCATTTATACACTACCTTATGATCTTTGCATGATTTTAATGCGACAACTTTTTCAAGGATTTCAATGTACTGCTTGGCCAGTTTTTTGCGATCAAAGTAAGTTTCAACATGTAACCTTCCGTTTTCACTGTATTCGTTAATTAACGCTGGGCTATTGTATAAACTGACTACTGCATTGGCGAGTTGTTGGTGGTTTTCCGGGGCAATGCAAATACCGGCATTCGCCGCTTCGATTATCTTTTGAGACTCGCCTTGTACACCGAGTATAACCGGTTTTTTCATGGCAAGACTTTCGAATATTTTTGAAGGGATCACTGTCTTGAAAAGCGCTGACTTTTTAAGTAACACCATGCTCACATCCGAAACTTGCCAGAGTTGTGGCATCATTGTCTTAGGCTGTTGCTCCAGCATGATAACATTATCAAGCTGCATTTCTTGCTTTTTTTTCAATAAGTTGTCTCGTTCGGCGCCATCTCCAACCAGTAAAAACAGAATATCAGTTTGATCGCGTAACAGATTGGCTGCTTCCAAAACTGTTTCGAGGTGATGCGCCATGCCATGCGTACCAACATAGGATGCTACAAACTTGCCCTCCAAATTAATTTCATGAATATCATTTTTATCTTTTTGTAAGATGCGAAGTGTTTTCGATTGATTATTTGTATTTATGTTGTAAAAGTTAAGATCAACGCCATTTTTAATGACCTGTATTTTATTACCATCAATGCCCTTTTCAATCATGTATGTTTTAAAAGAATCTGTTACAGAAATGATCTGATCTGCGTTTTTATACGCAAACAATTCCAAATATTGTAATACTTTGATAACAGTTTTGTTGTTGAAAGCACCAACAGCAAGGATAGACTCAGGCCACAAGTCACGTATTTCCAGGACCCATGGAATACGTTTAAGTCGACTGACCACAAAACCAGCAAGTCCATTGAAAAACTGTGGCGATGTCGAGATAACAATATCAACGTTTGACAGAAAGGGCGCGGCAACAATTGCCGAAATCATATAGGAGATGTAATTTAATGTGCGTTTTAAAAGCCCTTTGTTAGCGGTCACATACGTCCATAAACGCAATACCCGCATCCCATTGGTTTCTTCCCGCTGATAGAACCTATTCTGATAGCCATCATAAATAACACCTTGAGGATGATTCGGCGCACATGTGACAACCGTGACTTCATGCCCCTTATTTACCCATTGCTTGCAATGCTCAAATGTCCTCGATGCAGGAGCATTAACTTCAGGGGGAAAATAGTGTGAGAGAAAAAGGATACGCATAATGTTATACAGATGACAGTATGTAATAAGAGTTTATTACGGAAATGATAAATATAGTTATCAAAAACAGAGTGAAAGGTCGCTAGTTTACTTCGAAACAGTAGGAAATTGAAATTTCGCATGCTCCTTTTGACGAAATCGTAACAATTTTTGATTTTTTCTTTAAACCAAACTCCGGTGAATACTCATAATCACGTACAAACCAGTCAGAATTGTCAGGGATCCTTAAGCTGAATACCGAACCCTTGATTCCAAGTGTAAGTTGATCGCGCATGCTCTCGATAATGACAACATCAGGGTGTAAATGAATAAAACTCTTTGCAGAATGCTCGCCATTACCGAGAACGCGATCCACAACACTCATCGTCTTATCAGCAACGCGGATATCACGCTGGTGAATTGGTTTGCCTTTCAGACGTTGATATCCGGTGTGTTGACCGGAAAAAAATAATTCATCATTGCTACATTTGACAGACACATTACAGGGATAGCCTCGTCGTGCAACTCTGAAGGTAGACCAGATTTCATGTTGTTCTGCATGATCAATTTCTACCGTGTTATGCGAGCGGGTCGCCCGGTATAGATTTCGTTCTTCCCCTGCATATTGAAACACACCGGCATTGACCACAACACGATAACCCTTGATTGAGAGTTCATAGGAGAGCGTGTCACAATGCGCATGGCCTGGAAGGTAATCCGGACCAATTTTACCTGCATCAATAATGCAATGTATCTGATCATTCTTTAATATGAAAAGGCCAAACTCACTTTTTTCAATCAGTGGGCTGAGCTCTTTTTGCCATTTCAGATGAAGCCGTTGCGCATAAGAGGTCAGTTGCTCCAGAGTCGATGAAATACCTTGAGATGTATCATTAAACGTTGGAAGTGTTCCATCAGGGTGAACAATATCCTCAATGAAAGACAACATGGCGCAAGCTTTTGTTTCAAGTAAATCAACAAACGCATGATCGCCCATGTGACGATTCGATTTGACAAGATTCAAACAATCAAGGATATCCTCCAATATCAGAGCATGATACATGGGGGAACGTTCATAGTGCCCGCCATCAGCCAACACTTGTTCTTTAAGCTGATCAAGTAGAATGGCTTTACCTTTCTTATACCATTCATGCGCTTCCCTACCTGAAAAAAAATACCCCGCAAATAACAATGCAACTGCATTTTTAAACAAATGGTTTCCAAGCAGATGAAATTCAAGCTGACGTCGGAGTGAGCGCACTTGCAGATAAAGCGAATCCAGGATGTGTCGACTCGTCGTGTCATCAACCTTGACCCGCTGCAGAAACTTTATCCAATTAACGATACGTAAAGACAGCGGATATGGCTCCCAGCCATTTCCATCAAATGCTGGATTATCCTCAATCCATTGGAAAATGATATTAATACACGCCTGTTGCTCAATATCCTGCTGCTGAATATAGTCAAAATAATGAAGGTTATACAGCCAAAGCTTGGACCGTCGTAAATCATTCCAGTTGACTGTTGTGGTGAACTCTAAAGAATGATTTAAAAACACAAAATGACAACCGTCAAAGCTCACTGGTCGAGAATTCACTTCAACCAGCTTGAAATCGTTTGTCGTTAGACTTTGGATACATTTATTATGAGTATGCTTACGATATAAGCGAAAATAAAGTCGCCAATAGATCTGGATAGGTTTGAGGTAGCGAACAGTATGAAACAGCAGGCTCACTTTATTCAACAGTCGGTATTTTCTGAATACAGTGCTATTTATTACAATTGGCATAAAGGCTACATTAATAAGTCATAACTACTATCGAAGCCTGCTGAAACGAAATCTACTGTTAGGTAGATGAACGTTTCTTAGGAACGTGAACAGAATAACTTCGACAACTGGTGTAGAATTTTTATTCGTATTCAAGGCACAACAATCTGCGCATAGTGAGCTATGTAACGGTTGTTGCAACGCAGAAGACGGATAAAAAGACAAGTTAGATGTCGACGTTATTTCGTGAACGTTCCTTCGCTAGTCCTCTCGAACAGACCTACACATGAAAAAGTATGAATGCAACTATAAATGTGCGGATTTATCCGCATAAACTCTGTTGTCCGCTTTCGCAAACTAAAATCAAGTCGATAGTTCTAAGCTATAGCGAAAGGCGTCTGCTCATTTGTTCAATGGTTAGCTAACGCATTGATAGGAGTTTTGTTAAAAATCTCGAGAAAAAACAGCCAAGTTAAGAATACAAAATATCCATAATATCAAAACTAGCTCTGGTTACTTCAATCAACTCACCAAATGGAATTGGTGACTCTTTTCCATCATGAATTGCTTGAATAAATGCCTCTGCACAAGCAAAGTTACCTTTATCCTGTCGTGTTAAATTCATCTTCTTAAAGCCAGCCCAGCCATAGCCTCGTAGTTTTCGAAAGTTATCAAGTTGCAATATTCTTCCAGAAGTGAACACTTCTAGCCGTTCTTTTGGAAAGGATTTATGACCGTTAGCAAGATAGTGTACAGTCCCAAAACAACCGTTTTCGAATGCAAGTGTAAAGGTTACTTTATCATCTCGAATACCAGCTCCAGATTGATCACCCAGCATTGTTGCCTGAATGCTTGTAATCGGGGCATCTGCAAGAAAACGTAATAAATCGATAAAATGACAGCCTTCCCCAATGATCCTTCGCCCACCAACATGAATATCTTGTGTCCAATGATCAACAGGAATATCACCAGCATTCACTGTCATAATATATGACTGAGGTTCATTAGAACTTTCAATCAGCGATTTGATTTTTGTTATCAAAGGAGAAAATCGTCTGTTAAAGCCAACCATTAACAACGGACTGTTTCCAGCCTCGGAGCTTTTCTGATAAACCGCTTCTATTTCTGCCAAACCCTGACGATCAAGTGCGAGTGGTTTTTCAACAAAAACATGCTTGCCGTGTTCCAGCGCTTGGCAGACAAATTCAGCATGACTATCATGTCGTGTAGTGATAACTACAGTATTGATTTCAATATCATGAAAAACTTGTGGACTATCCGTTGTTGTCTCCTGAAAACCAAGTTTTTTGCCAACATGAACACTGCTAATGCCTGAGCTGGATACAACAGACTTTAGTGTTGCCGATGTCTTATTGAAGGCTGGAATCAAAACTGACGTCGCGTAATTACCAGAACCAATAAATCCTAATATTGGCTGGCCAGCAGTAGCTTTTCTGTAAATAGCAGTGTCAAATGTAACCGTTTGCTTGCGAAGTTGATCATCACTTTTTTGATCAGAATCTGGATAATCAAGAATAATACCAAGTGAGGGTTGATCACCGCCAACCAGTTCATATGCTTGTTTTGCGTCGTTTAAAGAAAAACGATGCGATATCAATGTGGTAATGTCGATACGTTGTTCTGCTATCATGTCGAGTACAGCTTCAAAATTACGCTGTTCAGTCCAGCGCACAAAACCGACCGGATAATCCTGTCCACCTTCTTCATATAAAGTGTCATAGCGTCCAGGGCCATAAGAACAGGAAACCTGAAATGTTAATTCTTTCTCATAAAAATCTGCTCTGGATAATTCAAGGCCGACCACGCCAACAAGAACAATTCTGCCCCGTTGGCGACACATCAATGCACCTTGATGAACCGGATCATTACTTTTAGTTGAAGCAGTAATAATGACAGCATCAACACCTCTGCCTCGAGAAAAAGATTGGGCAGCGACAACAGGATCTTCACCTTTGGAAAGATCAACAACTTCCGCACCAAATCGTCTAGCGATTGCAAGTTTTTTAGTATCATAATCTAAGCCTAATACACGACATCCATGAGCACGTAACAATTGCACTGTCACCAACCCAATCAAACCAAGCCCCATTACAACAACAGTTTCACCCAGAGTTGGTTGCGCAAGACGGATACCTTGCAATGCAATTGCTCCTAACACTGTAAATACTGCTTGCTCGTCTGTGACTGAATCTGGAACCTTACAACAAAGATTTTTTGGTACACAAACAACTTCAGCGTGTTTACCATTAGAAACGACTCGATCACCTGGTTTAAATTCATGAACACCATTGCCAACTTCCAATACAATACCTATATTGCAATACCCCATTGGTAATGGTTGATCAAGCTTATTCCTAACAGATTCATAGGTAGGCAATATACCGTCAGTCTTAACCTTATCAACAACCATTTTAACTTTATCAGGCTGTTGACGAGCTTTTTCAATCAAATTTGCTTTGCTGAAGTCAACTAACATACGTTCTGTTCCAGCTGAAACGAGTGTTTTTAAAGTTCTAATTAGAACGTAACCTTTCAAAACATTTGGACAAGGAACTTCTTCTATAGCAGTTTCACCAGACTTGAGGTTTTGTAATATTTGTTTCATATTTTAGGTTGTTATTTTCTTCATTAACTAGAATAAATAATGAGATAGTGCTGGCCAAATAAGCTCATGAACGAATGGAACTTTGTGCAAGGTTCTTACCATGATTATCTAAAAATATTCTGCACCATAATTCAATGCAAATCATAGAGAAAAGAGTATAAGTGCCATCAATATGTCCATTTCGATCGGCAGCTATTAGATTTTTAACAGTGTGAGTATTAAAAATCCCTCTGTTTTGAATCGATGTGGTTGACAAGACATCAGCCATTAATGAACTTAACTCATTCTGTAACCAACTACGCAAAGGTGCTCCAAAACCTGTTTTTGGACGATATATAACGTCGTTTGGCAAATAATGTTCCATTGCTTTTTTAAAAATCCATTTACTAGTAGTACCTCTTTGTTTATATGAAACAGGTAGTTGAGTTGCGAGCGATATTAAGTCAAGATCAAGCAAGGGGACTCGGATTTCAACACCTACTGCCATACCCATTTTATCTGTGTAGTTAAGATTATGATCTGCAAGAAAATGTTTACCCTCCAAATACAACATCTTATTTAGTGGATGAGTGTTTACATTAAGGTTACGAAGAGTGGCCATCAAAGGATCTTGCTTATTACTTTCAAGTAAAGATTTTTGTACATCTAAACTTAATAAATCAGTAATGATATCAGCTTTACTCCAATGAAAATAACTAGTGATTCTTTTGTCACCGTCTAATGAAGCATATTTGAATGCTTTATTGATTCTTCGACCAACTGCGTTCTTAACTGGTATATTGTTACTTATACAGTCTAGTTGTTGTCTTGCGGCAAGCGGCAGCCAGCTCCAATACTTTTCAAGTAATAACGCTTGATGTCGTCTGTAACCACTAAAAATATCATCTCCACCAGTTCCTGAAAGAAGCACCTTAATATCATGTTTTCTTGCAAGTTCACTAATAAATAATGCATTTAAAGGGGCAGGGTCTGCTTGTGGTTCATCAAGATGATAAATCATTCTTTCTAATTGATTTGCCATTTCAGGCCCAACATAGATAGTATGTAGATCAACACCCAGATGATTAGCTACTTTTTGAGCATATGGTAAATCTGCTGACATCCCTTCATTTGCGAAAGAGTCATCATTGAAGCCAATAGTGAAACATTGCAGCTTTTGGCTAGTGGGTAGTCTTTGATTGGCAAGTGCAACAATTGAACTTGAATCAAGTCCACCAGAAAGAAAAGCGCCAACAGGAACATCTGATACCATTTGCCTATCAACTGCTTGTATTAGGCAAGACCTAACATCTTGTACAGCTTGTTCTTGACTAAGCTTCTTTATTGGTTGATCATAGGGAAGATCATAATATCTCCAGTGCTTCTTGATGACACCATCGCTAACAATAAGAGCATGTCCAGGCTCAAGCTTTTTAACATTTTTTAAAATCGTATCTGGTGCCGGTGACCATAAGTATGTTAAGTAGTTATAGATTGCATTATAATCTAAAGATTTATTGACAGTTTCATCTTGTAACAGAGCTTTTATCTCGCTGGAAAAGAGAAAACCATTAGATGTATTAGTATAGTAAAATGGTTTAACACCAACGGCATCACGAGCAATAAATAAATTATTTGTACGTGTGTCCCAAATTGCAAATGAAAAAATACCATTAAGCTTATTTATAAGTTTAGATCCATAACGCAAATAAAGATTTACAATCACCTCAGTGTCAGAATGACTTTTAAATTTAAAGCCTTCATCAATTAACATACTTTTTAAATCTTTATAATTATAAATCTCACCATTGAAAACAATAACAACAGAATGATAAATATCCCACATCGGCTGATGCCCATCAGAAGATAAATCAATAATTGACAGCCTACGATGTGCTAAACCAATTTCATTTTCATGCGAAAAATAGATGCCACTATCATCTGGCCCACGATGATAAATAGCACGATTCATTTTATTAAGTAGTTTTTCAGAAAAAGCACCTTGGAACCCGGATATACCACACATATAGACTCTTTAATGATTTGCAACCTGTTGCAGGGATAGTTTAGATCTATTTTAGTTAGAATAAATGTATAAAGCTAACATCGATATATTATTAGTACTGCAATATGAACCAGATGATTTGACTAATATATTGTTGAGTTAATAAGAAGCCCTGATTACTTTATATCAATAACGATCAACTTAGATTATTATTATGAATCATAGTATTGGTATCGTTTTAACAAAACAAAATGAACACATTATTTATGAAACTTATACAACAAGACTATCGTATATATAATAAATTTGATTAATGCTATTTATTTTGTCTACATTTTGAGAAAGAGATAACTGCCCCTTATCTAATTTTACAATAGCGGCTATTAAGTCATCAATATCATCAAGATTAAATAGATGGCAAAATTAAGGCCTACAAATAGATGACAAACGACTGGCCACAACGGAAAGCCCATAATAATTAGCCTCTCTAATCGCCACAGCATCACCATCTGTATCCGTAGCTCGTACGTATATAGATGAATTTTTCAACATAAAGTTAAAGTGCTCAGAATCGAGATCTTTCATAATCAATGAATCAGGCACTTTTGATAAAATTTGATTGAGCTTTTCAAGATACGATTCATTATAAGTATGATATAAACAAAGAACCAAGTAATAGTTTTCCTTTATATAATCACTTTTTGCAAAGGCATTTGCAATGATATCGAGTCCATACAAGGGTATGCAATAGCCAGAGCTAATGATAATTCTTTTTTTGATATTATGAATATTTGTTACCGCTGAAGATAATTCGAATGTAGACGCTATAGTTGGTGGGAGAAAGGCAGGTACAGTATAGACATCCTCTGAATTACAGCCTAATTTAATCAAAAATTTTGTTAAAGATTTATTAACTGCAATTATTTTATCAAAATTAAGCATTAAGTATTTAGCTAATAATCGAATGAATATGTTGCGCTCTTGCAATTCATCTATAAGGCTACCAGCATGTATTGTAATAACCGTCTTACTATTACTTGGCTTAAAAAGCAAAAAAATAGGCCCAGCAAATATAAATTTTGTCATGGCAGAGACATGAAAATGTATAATATCTGGCTGCATTACTTTTATCTTAATGACAACTTTGAGTAATGAAATAATTCCAAGCGGGCCCGTTTTGTGAACATTCGATATAGGATTACTCGTAATGTCAACAGAAGGAGGTTGATAGGGATCTATGACAATTGGGTTATAACGATGAGAACCTTTTAACAACTCATGTAAACGCTGTATATGTATACTAGTACCACCAACTGGTGGTGGATATGCACCGACGATAACTATAGAAGTCATGTATTATTACTTTTATAGGTGCTCTTCATTATTTCACTGTAGTCGGCAATGAAACGTTCTGGACTACAATTCTGTATAACCCACTGTTTTGCTGATTTTCGTATTTCATTAAGCGCTTTAGCATTAAGCGCAATACATTCTTCAATTAATTTCGAAAGTTGATGAGAATCATTACTTTTAAAAATGAAGCCATTCTTTCCATGTTCAATGATTTTACTGTTATCTGCGATATTAGATACTACAACCAGACGTTCACAGGCCATTGCCTCAATGACTACATTTGGAAGACCTTCCCATAGGGAAGGAAGTATAATAATATCTGAAAGATTGTAAATAGTAGTCATGTCTGATTTAACACCACAGAATCTTATCACTGACTGAAGGTTATTTTTTGATATTATTTCAATCAGTTTTTCTTTTAAAGATAGATCCGTTTCATAACCAACAAATAGAACCTTAATTTTTGATAAGGTTTTTGAGTCTAGATCGAGTAACGCGTTAATAAGACACATGTGGTTTTTTTGCCCCTGGAGTCTGCCAGGTAATGCAATGACATAATCAGCAGTAGAAAGACCAAGCTCATGTCGATATATATCCACTGTTTCATTCGAAAGAGGATAAAACACATTTGTGTCAACGGCATTGTAAATAACTTTAATCTTATTTACATCAAATCCAAGTGATGCAGTTAACATTTCCTTAATAGAATACGCATTAACTACAACTTTGTCGCTAAGTGGAAATAACAATCTTTCAATACAGACTCTAAGCTTAGACTTGTACAAATCTATATTTCTTTCTGAGGTGATGATACAATTAATATTTACAAACAACCCAGCTAATCTAGCCCACATATTTGGAGTATTAAGATAGCTAACTAAAGCATCTGGCTTTACCCGCCTCAAGAATAGTACAAATTTAACAAGGAACATTAGATCAACAATGTGATTTTTTTTGATCAAATGGTATGAAATACCCACATCATCAAGCATAAATTTAAGATGATCTGCTTGATGGTAACAAACAACAATTGGTTCATAATACTCAGCTTCATTCAGCAGTCTTGCAAGCAAAACAAGTTGCCTCTGAGCACCACCAGAACCAAGTGAATCAATAAATAAAACGACTTTTTGCATTATTGATGCTTATTTTCAATTGAGTAATGAGATCCTCAATAATTGCATCTTGTGGCCAGGTATGACAAGGATGCCAATCTAAGTCATTCGGACTCCAGTATCCAGGGCAGTTATACACACAATATGGATCAAATGAATAACTAACCTCAATCAATTTTTGCTCACCATTGCAGTTTTGAACAAAGTCACATGCAATTGATTGAGTTTTTAATCGTTCAGCAATTTGGAAAGCAATTTTAAGACAATCACGATTAATATCATCAGTGGAATAATCTATTTTCCCACTCCCAGATGCTCTAAAATCATTATTACGTACAAATCTACGAAACGCAAAAGCTCTTTTACCTATAACGGTAACACGAGTGTCATAGTGGTTATCCGGTATAAAGTCTTGAAAATATATATAGTTTTTTTCTCTTCCAGTTGCTAATTTATATTTGTATATATTGAAAACTGTATTTGGCAGCCTTTTTATGACTTGATAGTAGTCTCTGTTTTTTTGATGTTTTTGTATTCGATTACTTGAATCTTTAAAAAGCCCGTAATGGCTAAACCCGAAAGAGAAGGCTTTTTTTGCTAGTTTGAGCGCCTGTTTTTTACTTTGTACAAGTTGTACATTGCTGGATCCAGCACCTTTAGATAATTTGAAAACTTTTGGAAATGTGGTTTCATTAATCCAAGACTGCGCCTCTGGAAGATCATAAAAAATATATGTAGGTATTGTAAAATCACATATAGACTCTAATAGATATTTCTGAGCTATTTTATTATCATAATGCCAACATGTGTTTACGTTTGGAAAAACCTTTATCCCTTTATACTCTAATGATATAAGAATATCTTTCGCAAAAATAGACTCTTGTGGAGTGCCAATTTCAAAATTCCATAAAATTGCATCATGGTCTTCGACTATATGAACAATATTATTGTCAAAACAATTGACCAGCGAATAGTTATAGTTATTTTTCTTGCAGTATTCAATCCACTTGTCAGAAAAACTGCCTTTACGATGATGTATAGCTAGGTTCATAATGGTACTTGATTATGTTACGACGTTTGTGTTTTCTGTTTTTACTTAGAATAATAGTTTCGGCATAGACGGCTGCAAGAACAATCCAGGTTAGTTTTTCATAATAAGAAACCATTGCAAAATCATAGATCAAGGTTAAAACAATCAATGATACACAAATATCATAAAGCGCCTGGTTGTTCTTTGATAATCTATTATTTCTTAATTTATATAACCGTAGTATAATGGAAAAGTAGAAGTAATAATATACAATAAAACCTAGAAAGCCAGTACATACAGCTACTTCAATATAATTTGAATGCGAATACGTTCCGATTATATTTTGACTAGTGTTTTTTAATTTTAGATTTCTGAAGTTATCTAAGCCAACACCTAATGGGTTACGGAGAAGTGATTTGAATCCTGTTTGATACATCATAAGACGGCCACGATCACTACCTTCGGCTTTACTGATATCTTTACTTGCTACTGCAGTAAGCAAATGATTGATTCTATATCCCTTTGCAGATTTATTTAATAGAATTATTGAAGCACCTATTAATACGGATGCAAATGAGATGATAACAACAATACTCAATAATTTTTTATTTGATGGCATTGATTTGACATACAAGTAACTCAGTATAAATAAGGAAACGAAAAGAGAGATAAATGCTTTTCTTGATGCAGTCTCAACTAACATATATGTAAAGAATAAACTTAACAACAAGCAAATAGCCAATATTGACGCTCGTGATGTATATAACCCTAGTCTAACACATGATATAATACTTACTAACAAGACATATCCATATAAGTTAGGATTATTAAGTGTTGCCATTGCTCTACCGAGTATTGAATATTTTTCAGGAGTTAAAACTGTTGGTATTGAAACCAATAAAGTGGTAATTACAATAGAGCAAAGTGTAAATGTCACTAATCGACTAGATGTTATCAATACATATAATGAAAATACCACTGGAAATAATTGTAATAGTGTGAAAAGTCGCTTCAGTGAGACATCCATATCAAGTGCATATATTGATGCTATCGCCGACAGAAATAACCAAGCGATTATTATCCATGTTTCTCTTGTCACAAGAGGTATCCTGTATTTATCAACAAGAGTTGACAAATATACCGCAAGCAGTAATAACCCGGATACTTTTGGTATGATCGTATAGCTCTCATTATATGAAAAGACTATTACAGAGACAACAAAAAATGCTATTGATAATTTATGAAAGAAAATTTTCATTAAATACAGGATTTTGCTATTGCATCATGAAATGTTTTGAAATATCAATCTTATATCTTTGACTTTGATCATTCTAGGGTTACTAAGATAATTAATTAGCATAAGCCTTAAAATGCACAATTTATACATTAATTTATATCGAAATTCAATATTTGATAAATTCCGTACATTTAGCTTAACTTTACTAGTTGATGTTAATATATTTCGTTTATATTTTAGCTGTCTACCATCAAAGCACATCTTATTGATTTGAACGCTCTCTGTAATTACATCATAGTTTACCATCAACGATATCTTATTCCACGATTTTTGCTTTTTTATATATTGACCCTCTGGCAACTGCGTATTTGTATTAAAGTTACAAGCAACATTCAAATCAGGAAACACACAGTTACCCAAGCCATAGAATATATATTTTCCTTTATATTTCTCATGCGACTGTATACAGTGTGCATGGTGACCAATTATTAAATCAGCACCGGCGTCAATGATTGATCTAGCAAGATTCACATCTGATGGTTTTGGAACAGATATTTCTTCTGCCCCCCAGTGTAAATTAACAATAATTCTGTTGGCACCATGTGATTTTGCACTTGCGATATCCTCAAAAATACGCCTCTTATTAATTGTACTAATCCCTACTAAATTAATATCTGGTGGTGGCGAGGTTGATTGACATGCATATCCAAGTAAAGCCAGACTAACTCCACTAAGTTCAAGATATAATGGGTTATTGTAATTATCAGTTATATGACCACATCCAAACGAATGAATACTGTCCTCCGCAAGCACTGATATCGTCTGATCGAAACCAGCATCGCCGTAGTCCAATATATGATTATTTGCAAGGCAAACGGCTAATGGATTTCGTTTTAAGGTTTCTTTTAAAAAATTCTTACTCGATTTTAAATTTATTTTACCACTTACGCCTATAGTATGTGAAGTTATAGGATATTCAAGATTTACTACATAATTCTCAAGATCAATACTTGAGCGGTATGCCTTTGGCAAATAAATATCGCCCAAGAATGTGAGTATACAAGTGTCACTCATAGTTTATCTATAGCACCAATATATTGTTTACCTATATATTCAGAATCGTATGTTTTGATATCAAAATTTAGGGTCATACCATGAAAATCATTGATATTTGGGCAATTATTAATAAAACCATAGTTATTATATTCGGGATTCTGTAGTGGGAGTTCAATTGAAACAAGATTATTAGACGCATAAACATTTTTTTGTATTTCAAAACCTAGATTTTCACTGTATAAATATTTACTTGTTGTCGCATTACCAATGATTACTGTACCAGCAACATTACTATTTACACCATCGGTTATTCTAACTGCAGTATCAGAACTTGGCCCGCCTGGCTTATAAAATATGTTATTCTGAATTAGCGGCTTAGGATTTGATGTTACACCATAACCTTTGACCCGCGTCATGTTATTAAATATTCTTATTACACCACCTGCACTATAGTCACCTCTTGTTAATTTACCAAAAGTATTATTTAGAATGACGTGCGTGTATGGATACTTAGAGTAATTTGCATTTCCTACATGACCATCAATCTTTATTAAATACCCAGCAGGATGATTGTAGATAATATTATTATTTATCAGGTGATACTTGCCTTGCAAATACATAGCGTGATCATGCCTATAATTATGGTTTTGTGCAAGTGGTAAACGATCACATTGTGGATTTGGTGTTCGTCCATTGTCATGTATGAGGTTGTTTTTAATTACAAAATTTTCTGTGAACATGTTTGTAAATATTGCAACTCGTCCATAACCATCTGAACAATCAGTAATTAATAACTTTCCGTTGTGATGAATGTGATTATTACTTACAGTAATGAATTTAGATTTGTAACCCCATACTCCAGCCACCCTCATACGAGTTATCTCAAATCCATCAAAACGTACATATCTAGCTGTATCGATAAACGCTACTCCAAATCCTGTTGAATTTCGACCAACTAATTTTGCTCCATATTTATTTTGAGCCTTTATCGTTATCCAGTTATCTTTTGTTCCAGTAGCACCAACTCTGACCACATAGTCATTCTTATCCGAATCGCCGTACTCACCATCTCGTACAATAACTGTGTCACCAGCTCTAACCGTATTTACTGCTTTTTGTATTGTGAGATATGGTAAGTCACGAGTACCAGGACTCGCATCAGAACCATTGACATCAACAAAATAAGTTGTTGCACCTATGTTAAATGAAAGAAATAGTGTTAAATAAGGCAATACTCGTTGTATGTAAATCATCGTGATACTCCAATACAATTCAAAGTTGAGTGAATGTATTTAATTTATGTGTTTAAATCGTCTGTTCCAGCAATTACCCATCATAGCTGGATAAAACATAATTATGCCTATGAGCATTACTGACATTCCTATTATTTTTGCTGTCAAACCGATAAAGATGGATGTAGAAAGTATAGTTAATAACCATTCGAGTACTGCAATCATACAGAATACAATACCACAAATAGTAAATCCAGGTTTTATAGCAAATATAATTTCAATCCATTTTATGTCTGTTTTTCTTTTTAAAAGTGCTAATGACATAAAAAAATTAACAACAACAACTGCTGTTACTGCTACTGCAACTCCTATAATTCCCCAATAATGTCCAATCCAAACTCCTATTATCATAAGAGCCATATAGATACTATTAATGACAGCTATGCTATATGGCATGCCCAATACAGTTACAACGCTTGCTGTTATACGGACAAATGCTCTTAATGGTATTTGGGATAGTAATATTTGTATAGGTATGATCGTGATTATCCAGTTATTACCCAATAGCAAACTAATTGTATCTGGCATCAACATGATCATAAATGTACTTAGTGGCAGCATAAACAGTGTTACAATTTCTAGACTTTCCAATACTGCACTCTTTACGCGTTTATGATCTTTCTTGATGAGCGATAAAGCAGGGTATAACACATTATCCAAAATACCAGCAATAAACTTTCTTGGCATTTCCATAATATTTATCGCCATACTATAAAACCCTAAACTTTCTGCTCCCAACCATTTTCCAATTATAAACTTATCTGAGTTAATTGACACATAGTTGAATAGCCAGCTTAATACAATACCTCCTCCAAAATGTAATAATTTGCGTACTTCTGAAATATCAAAGGCAGGTATAATTGAATGTCTTTTATGGTAGAACAGCGAACAAGACCGGATTATACTTTGGCTTACCGCAGCCCATATTAGCGCCCAAATACCATAACCTAGCTCAGCAAGCGTTATTGCTATCGTTGCATAGACTATATAGGCAAGTAAATTTGCTATTGTAATTGCTTTAAAATTTAACTGCCTTTCAAGTAAAGCTTCAGATACTAAACTTAGTCCATTAGTGAAAAATGTTATGCTGAGAACTTTCAGAATTTCAGTTAGTTGTGGTGTATCGAATAGTATTGATACATATGGTGCAACTTGCCATAGTGCTGCCATAAATATCAATGACTGTATAACTGACAGCGTAAATCCTGTTCTGGCAAGCTCCTCATTAAACTCATCACGTTGTACCAAAGCTGGTTTCAGATAACCATGTGTCATTACAGTAGTAAACATTATTGCCATGTTTGCTAAAGAAATAACACCAAAGCTTTCCGGTGATATATGTCTAGCGATTATGTATAATACGTATAATTGAAGTATAGCTTGTGTAAATACAGATATAAATTGCCATTTACCAGCACTAATAGAACTCTTACCTAAATTATTCAATTTAACAGCCAATATTTTATTGTTGCTGTTTTTTATCTTTCAAGCGAATTACAATTTTCACAATCTTATAAGGTGCCATTATCCCAAGAATAAGAAGTGATTTCCATAATAATGACAATCGATTCCCGTAATAGTTGTTTATATATCTTAAAACATGTTTGTTATTTTGTTTAATTGATACACGAATGACCTTATTTATCCAATCAATTATTAATGGCTCAGATTTGATGCGTAGTTTCGAACCTGACTTAAGAGCATAACTTTCAGTTCGCTGAACACGATTAATAAAACGCTTGATATCTATTTCGGCAGTAGATGTTATCGACTCTTCTCTTTTCCAATATGTGGCTGAAATATCATTTGAATATCCCAGTTTAGGCTCAGTCAATGCAATTCGAAACCATAAATCTAAATCCTCTCCAAACTGCCGTATGTCCTCGTTAAACAACTCTGTTTTTATAAGTAGTTCGCGACTTATAATCATTACAGTGGGTAATGAAAAATTATATTTTGCTTCAACTCTATAGTAGTTATCAATAACTCCATTTTTTAAATCACGCGTATGTACACTGCTGTTATACAGTATTCTACTTTCATCTTTTCTTTGATATGAGCTACAATACCATTTCAAGTATTTATTTTTAAGTAATAATTCATGAAAATTATACAAATGATTTGGCAACCACTCATCATCAGCATCTAAAAATGCAATATATTCTGAGGACGAGCTCATAATACCTGTATTTCTTGCTGCAGCTAAGCCTTTGTTCTTTTGTTTTACTACTTTGACTAATGAGCCATAATTACTTGCCACAGAACTCGTATTATCAACAGAACCATCGTCCACCACAATGATTTCGTCGGCTTGTGCCTCTTGTTTTAGAACAGAATCAATTGCCCTACCAATGATATTTTCTTCGTTATATGCTGGTATAATTACACTGACGCTTGTTTTCAAATTTGCCAGACCTCTGTCTATGTATACACTAACTAATTTACTATTTCTCCGCCTCGAAGATCATTGTTTCTAATTCGTAGTATTCCTTGGGCATGCGTGCAACATTCTCTAGGTTGCATAATAAATTGCTCGAACTTTCATTTGGTGCAAATTCGGCAACGTTTGTGAAACCTGCTTTTAACATCAAATCTTGCAATGTGGTTTTACTGTGAATAAATTGATGCCCCCAGTTTCGGACATAGTTATTGATAATTGTTGTTGCTTCACATGATTTTATTTCTTTTCCACATATATACTTATCAAATGACCATTTTATATACGAAGTGTTGAGTTCATTTTTATCTCTATACAAGGAAATTAAAAATGAAATATTTGGCGTTGCTACCCTGATACGCCCACCAACATCTAATTTTCGGTAACATTCTTGCAGCATTGCCAGCGCATCATCGTATGCGATATGCTCTATCATGTGTTCTGTGTAGATATACTGAAAGCTATTATCTTCAAATGGAAATTTCTTTGTAGCATCCAAATGCAGTATATCTTTCTTTATTGGATAATAGTCTGTATTTAACCATCCTTTAATTAAATTTGATCCACAACCAATATGTAACTTTCTCTCCTCGGCATATGATAGATATTCGTTATACAATTTTTTATCTGTCAATTTAACTTTCCTTACCATATATCCAAGCCATTGACTTAAATGATGCAGTGGGATATTAAGATGAAGATATCTAATCGATTTTTTAATCACACTATTAATTTTATTTATGGCCATTCATAATGCCTTTATTGACAGGCTATTTTATCTTCGTAGTAGAAAAATCAATGGGCAACTGTTGCGTAATGTTCTTCTTGTTGTCTGTTACCTAATTTGGGTTCACGAATAAAACACCAATAGGTTCATAGTCTCAACAGAATCTTCATTCGCCTCGACCAATACAACAATAATTGAATCCAATCTCTTTCATCTGCAATGGTTCATAGACATTTCTCAGGTCTATGAAAACATTTCCTGACATCTTTTGTTTGACGATAGAAAGATCCAGTGCCCTGTATTCATTCCATTCTGTCATTAAAACAACTGCATCTGCATTTTCCACTGCTTGTAATGACTGGTTGAAGTATAGTACATTTCCTGATAAGAGTCTTTTCGCTTCATGCATCCCTTGTGGGTCATGCGCTTTTATTGTTGCTCCTTTTTCGATTAATGCAGGCAAAATAGTGAGTGATGGCGCATCGCGCATATCATCCGTTTCAGGCTTAAAAGTAAGACCAAGCACGGCGATGGTTTTTCCTGCTTCATTGCCGCCTAATGCACTACGAATTTTTTTAATCATGCGTGCTTTTTGTGCTGCATTGACCTCGATCACCGACTCAACAATGCGACAAGATGTTCCGTTTTCCTGGGCGATGCGTACCAGTGCTTGAGTATCTTTTGGAAAACAAGATCCGCCATATCCTGGTCCTGCATGAAGAAATTTCCTGCCAATGCGGCCATCCAGCCCCATGCCTTTTGCGACGGCATGGACATCAGCGCCAACCGCTTCACAGAGCATGGATATTTCATTAATAAAGCTGATTTTGGTTGCCAGAAATGCGTTGGATGCATACTTGATTAATTCCGCGCTTTCAAGGCCAGTGACGAGAATTGGAGCCTCAATCAAATTGAGCGGACGATAAAGCTCGCGCAGTAAACTTTCAGCCCGATCATTTTCTACACCAATAACAACTCTATCGGGTCGCATAAAATCTGACAGCGCCGCGCCTTCGCGCAGAAATTCAGGATTGGATGCCATATCAAAA
>Ga0114931_10003695_pt1 | contig 19280 bp, 13 predicted proteins | sample 2SBtaG_FD_89579 | JGI IMG/M metagenome (GOLD analysis project Ga0114931, IMG submission 89579) | Deep subsurface microbial communities from Kolumbo volcano to uncover new lineages of life (NeLLi) - 2SBTROV14_V59a metaG | ecosystem: Environmental > Aquatic > Marine > Volcanic | place: Kolumbo...
GAAAGCTACGGCATTACGGAAAAATCGGATATAGGCAGGTTTGTAAACCTGACCCTAGTATTCGGCTTGGATTGGCGGGCATGTGGCCGCAAATGGATGCATGACACTCTGCTTGACTCTAAACCGGGCCTGGCCGAATTATTTGATAGTTATTTTGTCGAAAAATACCAATCCCGAAACAACTACATTCACATTCCACCGGCATTGCAAAACTCCATTGACAAGGACAAACAGAACGAAAACCTTAAAAAGCGCATCGACAAGAACACTCACGTAGAAACCCTAAAGTGGCTTGGATTCGCACACCAATTGGCGGAAGATTTTGAAACGCATTTTAAAGATCGCGCCAAAGCCTTTGGCTACCGAAAGGACTCAAGCCGGGATGCGATAAAACGCCGCAAACAACTGGGAACATTTGTAAAAGCCCTATATACAGCGTCCATTTTTCGCCAGGACAGCGAATTTCAAGTACAGTTCGCCGTTTCCGGCAGCTTTGCCGCATACTTGTACGCCGGCTATACCGGCACCCATTTACCGGAAATATTAAACCACGATCTTTCCGAAAATCTCGATCCGGTCAACACCATTGACATTACCTATTTTTGCTATCCGGATGTCAGCGCGGACAGTGGTACGATTTTGGAACTATTTTTTAACGAATCTTTTGACCATTACCTGGAAAGCCCGAACGGTATACAGTTTAATAAACAGGTACTGGACGATTGCGTTTATTTGTTCTGGCCCAAGGAAGAACAACTGGGTAAATTTGCCTATACACCGGTGGTTATACGCATCACCGTCAAAATACGCCTTTGGCCTCAACTATCATTTGTCTGGGGTTATCCGGTGTTATCGCTGCGGGAACTGGTACAGGACTACAATCGAAAAGCCGCTTATGCTGAAGAATTTGCCGCCTGTAATCGAATGAAAAAAACCTCGCAATTATTGCAGGCCATCATCACCCACTTTGAATCCGTCGATCCGGGTTCCGCTTCAACAGTGGCGGCAGCGTCAAAACCCATGCCATCCAAACCCAAGCCTTTTCCCTTTTCCGGGGCCAACAAACCCAAACCCCTACAGGCTCGAATAGCGCTGCAAGGCAATCAAGGTAACATGCGGGTCTTTCCCACCAAGGGTGGCGGTGACTGCGGTATTCACGCCATGTTCGGCACCAAGCAAGCGCCGGAGGCGGGCTGCGTCGATATGCAAAACTACCGTGATAACTTACATCGTGCATTTCAACAACGGCAAAAAATCGATCTCGATAACTATCACGGCTTTTTGACCACGCTGGTACGCGACATTGCCCGTAACGGCCATAAAGATATTAACAAAAGAATGGTATATACCGCCTTTGACCGTATTGACGGCTTCTGGGAAAGCGTGACCCGCGCGCTCAAGGAGGAAGATGAGGAGTTTCAGTTATTCGAAAAGGACTCCACGCAAATCTGGAACCGCTTATACAATCACATGATAACGGATAGTCCCCAGGGAGAAAATATCTGCAAACACCTTATCGATACTATCGAGCATTCCCATGCCGAGAGTAACAAGATACACAAAGCAACACTACATGCTCAACAAAATCTCGAATCCAAAATAGACTATTTGCTTTCGATTGAAAGGAATTTTTTGATCAACAGCATCAAAAACGATTCTCACATGGTCGTTGCAATCAGCAACGATGCTGCTGCCACCAAATCATACCGAGCATTGCTGCAAAGCAAATCTGAAGCAGGTCGGCAACTTCAAACATTGGTGCTTCAGAAACGAAACGAACTGTTGAACGCCTATGGTAGCTGCGTCAAAACAAAAGGGTATTATCTTTACGAAGACGAACTCTATACATTAGCGCGAATCGAGGGTGTCAACCTGACCATCCATCGTTTCGATGATCAACACGCAGACCGGTATGTCGTTAAAACTCAACCACCATGGTTTCAAACCGTTGCGAGTGGAAAACAGGTACGGATCTACCATAGAGGCGTGCATTATGAATTGATGGAACGGGAGTAGTTTCATCCGTTTTCGCATCGCGCACAAGTGGGCTTACCGGTTTTAACCAAATTCAGCACACGCAATGAACCGGCCGGCTTGATTCGTTAACCCAAAACCATCACGTTTATTATGACCGCTGGCGCAACCCACCATCATTACCATGACCATAGATAGAAGAACCCATTTTACAATTCGAAATCTCAAACCGGGATCAACGCGACGCTTTGCGGAATGCTCGACCACTGTGATGCCGAATCGCGAGGGACTCAAATTCCTGCCGGGGCACCGTTGTAAGAATTTGTGAAAACACCGGTTTCGGATGAGACTAAACCTGACCCTACTGGCAATATAGTCTTTATTAGCGAAACATTATAGACCGTGGGCATCAGGCTTCTTTGTGTTCGGTAAACGGAATAGAAATAGTATGCATTATTTTTGACTCATGGCCACAGCGCCTTCCCAACGAACCATTTGCCGCTGGTAGTGCTCGCACTGCTCAAGATAAAACAGTGCCGGACCGTCATGGGGGAAGTTTTGTAGAAATCGATTCAGTAATAATTTCGCACGCTGCCAGTTTTGCTCATAAAAAACCGCTATACACTCGTCAAACATATCTGTACGGTCTTTGACGGCAACCGGTATGGCGTCTTTTACGCCCATCAATTCCAAGACCTGTATGGGCCGGCTACGGCCGGCAAGGAAAAATTCACCCAAGTCCCGATAGAGAAACTCTCCGGCGGATTCGGCGATTTCACCGCTGACCAATTGCCGAGTGCCCAGGTGCTTGTTCATGCCTTGAATGCGGGTAGCGGTATTGACCACATCGCCGACGGCACGATATTCGAAGTGATCCACCGCACCAATGTTACCCAAAACCATGTCACCGCAATGCAGCCCCAGCCGGGTTGGCAGTTGCTTGTCGGCATGCATACGGTTAAACGAGGCGACGCCGGCATCAATACCCAACGCTGCCTTACACGCGAGGCTGCGCATGGTTTCATCCTGCTGCCCTGTCACCCATATAGCCAGCATGGCATCACCGACCACATCGGAAACAAATCCACCGTTGTCGCGTACCGGTTGAAACAAATGGCGATAATACTCATTCATCAAATCGCTCAATTCGATCGGTTCAAGCTGTTCGGCCAATGCGGTGTACTGGCTGGCATCGGTAGCCAGGCAGACACCGTGTACCAGGTTACCGCCGGATTGAATCTCGCCGTCGCGAACCAACTGGCTGACCACATCATCGGGTATGTAGAAGCCGAATGCCTTGCGTATGCGCCGGTGTTCCACCCGGCTGTCATGATAACGCCAGACATAACCGACGATCAGCGTCAGCGGAACCTGCACCAACAGCGGCATGACCAGAGGTAACCAGACCACGAATTCATCAAACACCCAATAAGCAATATAGGCATAGGCTGCGGACAGAGCCGCAATGGTAAACAGGGCAAATGGAATGCTGAACCACCGGATCAATGCGATAAGAAACACACCCCACAAGACTATCAGCAAAAACTGCTGCATCGGCGGCCATGCCTGCAAGGTTTCATCAGCCAGTAGATTCGCGAACACCGTGGCGGCGATTTCCACACCGGAAATATCCAGGCCGTCAGCCTGACTGTACACCGTGTAAAAATTATCTTCCTGCACGGGTTGCTGGCGTTGGGAAAAACCCACAAACACGACTTTGCCGGACACCGCGGCGGATAATTGATTTATGTCCCACTGCCCAAAGCCATCCACCACGGCGGCATAAGGTAAAGTGGGAATGGTTCGCGGTGGACCGTAATAATGGATATATCGGCGGTCAAAACCGGTCAATGCAGCCACCATGGCTTTCATGGCATAGGCCTGCTCCGGCGCCAGGCGTTGTTCCTCCTGTTGCAGTAACCAGCGCAAGCGATTGACAAAATCTGGATGACGACGGCTTTGCTCACGCACCTGAGTCAGCTGGCGTTTAATCTGAAACGCGGATAACCGATAACCGGCCTGGCTCAATAATTTTAACAGATGAGGTACATATTCCCGGTAAAAATGCAGTAACGCCACGGTAGGCATGGTCGGTGTAGCGGAAAGACTGGGTTTAAAGGACCAAAATTCATTGAGGCGAACCGGCCGAACCGGTAGTGGAAACGGTGCGGTATCCAGCGCGGCTTTGCGCAAAGCGTCGATGGGCGGCAGCAATTGTTCCACGTTGATTTTCGCACCGGGTACGGCGGTGATTTCCCGATTGACCGACTCCACCAGCATAACATTACCGGCTTGCCTGACAGCATCGATAAAGACTCGGTCACCGGCGGCATCCCGGGGCTCGCTAAAAACAAGATCAAACACAATCAGTTTGGCACCGGCTTCTTTCAACCGCTGCACCAGTTCGCCGTGCAAGGCCCTGGACCACTTTCGCGGCAGGCGTGGCAATTGCAAGGTATCGGTGGAAGCTTTATCGATACTGACAATGGCAACATCATTGGGTGGGTCTTGATGACCACGCCATTTAAAAAGCGTATATAAACCGAGACTTTCTTCCAGGCGTTGGCCGGTCGGAGACAGGGTAAGCAGGGCTAGGCACGTCGCCAGAACTAATCCGGTGAGCAACCCTTTGATGACCGGAGTCATAGCATATTACCAGGCGTGTGGGAGCCGGCTATTGATGGTAATGGTTTTCCCTTGAATATCGATATATCCGCCGACCGTGAGGTCTTTGATAATTCGCGTCACCATTTCCCGTGATGCACCCACGATATTTGCAATATCCTGTTGGGTGAGTTTTTGTTTTATAACCCGTTTGTCGCCTTCGCCCGGTTCGGCCATCTCGAGCAGTGTTTTGGCGACGCGACCGTAAACATCCATCAAAGCCAGGCTTTTAACGTTCTCGGTGAGCGCCCGCAGGCGTTCACTCAGTTGTTTAATAAGCTTGAGTGCTATGTGCGGATGGTGAGCCAGGATTTGATCAAAATCCGGTTTGGCTATAACGCCGAACTTGGAATTTTCGATGGTCATAACCGACACCGAGCGCGTATGACCGTCTAACAACGACAACTCACCAAAATACTCACCCTCGCCCTGGAAGTTGATGATCACTTCTTTGCCGTTTTCATCCCGAGAAAATACTTTCACCTTGCCGGCTAGGATGACGTACATGGAATCACTCTCATCGCCTTCATTGATCAGGATGGCGTTTTTCGGAAAGCTTCGCGCGACCATCTTTTCGACAAGAATAGACAAGGCCTGCTCGTCCAGAGAAGAAAACAAACTCACATGTTTTAACACCATGGTTTCCATAAATCGCCGATCGAAGGAGGTAAGACTTCCAGTAAGGGAATTTATCATAGCACTATCACATGAGTTAATAAAAGGTGTGCAAAATTATAAAACATCCCGCACCCCGACGACTTTGTCATAATACACTTGACAGACGCGGATAAAATAGTTCAAAGCCGCCGACACGATCGCCATATCCCTCGTGGGTTGCTGGCGAAAATCTTTATTTTTCAATAAGATGTAGGAAGGGTTACCAACAGCAACGGGACTGAACGAATTAAAAGCCGAGGATTCGCCACCTTCCCAAACAAAGGTGGCCGGACATTCTTACGTGACTTTTCCGGCTTCGGCTCGTTTGCCAAGCAGTTCCTGGTCCAACCGTTGCAGACGTTCCGGGGTTCCGATATCCCGCCACTCGCCTTGAAAAAATTCCCCACTACACCGGCCGGCATCCATGGCTTTTATCAACAATGGTGCCAAGGGGAAACTGCCTGGCTTGCAGCCGTCGAACAATGCCGGTTTATATAGACCAATGCCGCTAAAGGTATGCTTGTTTTCACCGTCTCGATTAACCCTGCCGTCGTGTAACGCGAAGTCGCCTTGGGTATGGTGCGGCGGGTTATCAATCAATACCAGGTGCGCCAACCCATCCGGTGCATGGCGCAGGCGTTCAAAGGGAAAATGCGTGTAGACGTCACCATTGACCACCAAAAATGCCTGCTCGCCTAACAGCGGCAAGGCTCTGAATATACCGCCGGCCGTTTCCAGCGGCGTATTGCCTTCGGCGGAATACGCAATCCGAACGCCATAACGGCTTCCGTCACCCAGAGTCTGCTCGATTTTCTTACCGTGCTTGGCGTGATTGATGACAATATCATCAAAGCCGGCCTTTTTCAGCGCCATAAGATGGTATTCAATCAAACATCGACCGCCGGCCCGTAGTAAAGGTTTGGGGAGATCTTTGGTCAAGGGCATCATACGCTCGCCCCGACCGGCGGCTAAAATCATCGCTTTCATAAAACTTTCCTAATGTTTGGCTTTGTTAAGCGCCGGTAAAACGCTGTCTTGGATAAACCGGTTAAAAGCCGGAAACATCCGGTAACGCTGCAATACATCAACGATATATTGAAAGGTACGCGGTATATGCTGCAGGTAGGCCTGTTTACCATCGCGAATATTCAAGCGGGCGAATATGCCGACGCATTTTAAATGCCGTTGCATACCCATTAAATCAAACCAGCGTTCAAACTCCCGCTGGTCGTTGACGTCAGCGATACCGCCGCCAAGCAGATAACGCAGCCGGTATTGCGCCAACCAGTGATAGACCTTTTCAGCCGGCCAACCAATATAGCAATCGCGAAACAACGACACCAAATCATAAGTGATCGGTCCCACCACGGCATCTTGGAAATCCAATACCCCCGGATTATGACCGTCGTTGGTAAGCATAAGATTACGGGAATGAAAATCGCGATGCACCCAAACCTGTGGCTGTTCCAAGGCGCTGTCGATAACCGCGGAATAGACAGCTTCAATAGCATCACGGGGTTGCCGGTTTTCGGGGATATTTAAATACCGACCGAGAAACCATTCGTGGAATAGGCTTACTTCAAAATGCAACCGTTGACGATCATAAGGCGGCAAGCCACCATCGCCTTGCGCTGCCTGCAACAATGCAATTGAAGAGACCGCCTCGGCATACAACTGATCCACACTGGAATCACTTAGCTCGGGCAGATAAATACGATCACCCAAATCGCTAAGCAGCAGGAATCCCTGCGGTAAGTCCTGCGCGATGATCTCCGGTACATTTAATCCTAATTGCCTGAATTGCCTGGCGATTCGCACAAATGGGCGGCAATCCTCCCGCGGTGGTGGAGCATCCATGACGATGTAACTGTTACCGTCGTCCACCGCCACGCGAAAATAGCGACGAAAACTGGCATCGCTGGAGGCCGGGCTCAGGCGCCAACGCTCGTGACCCAACCAGTGGGCGACATGTTTGTTTAATGCAGCCATTCGATCTTGCACGGGAACGTCAACTTGGCTTTGATTCATCAACGGTGCTATTCCTTCATAGCCAAAGGATAGAAAACGATCAATCCGGTGATTGGGTTCGCACGGCCAGGATATCGCAATTTGCGTGATGCAGAACGGCATTGGCGGTGGAGCCTATTAACCTTGCTAAACCGTGGCGGCTGTGGGATCCAAGCACAATCAAATCGACTTGCAATTTTTCTGCCATTTCCGGAATTAGGATTTTTGCAACGCCGTGCTCCACAATCTGCTCACAGTCGGACAGGGATAAGGCGTCCGCATAACTCGCAAGTTCTTGTTTGGCATTGGCCGTTAGCTGGGTCTGAATATCCAACTGAGGCGGCAAGGCGAGATCGCCACCGAGGTTAATATAGGTATATTCTATCACATTTAATATGGTTATTGTGGCGGAAAATACCGCCGCCAACGCTTTGGCGCGTTGTCCCACCGGCCGTGAGCTGTCGGTCAGGTCAGCACACAGTAAAATATGACTGTATCCCACTGCCATCACCTTTCAATCGGTTAAAGGTATAGCTTAAAAGAGTCGGCCTTGTTTGTCGCCCCGGAATCCATCACAGCGCAACGGTGGCGGATTGGTCAGCAGCTGTTTTTTGCAGGCCAGCTTAAACCGTTGCGCGATGATGTGAGCGTAAGGTCCCCGGCCTGACATCCGCACACCCGGGCGGCTGTCGTAGTCCTGTTGCGGCTACCGCGGGAAGTCAAACAGGTGTTTTACGGCTGGTTGGACCGCTGCGTACCCGAGCGGGCGCAACGGATTCGTGACGCCATCCGGGACTGTTACGGCGGAAAGCACATACTGGGCAAAGCCTGCGCCAGACTGCGCGGCCAAATCGAGGATTTGCTCCAATTCCTGGTCTCGCCGCCAATGATTAAACCGGGCATCCGGATTATCATCGGCTCCCCTGCCTTTCATGGTTCAATCATCACGGGCGAAACGTGGTGGACGAAGATAACGACCTTTCTCAGCCTGTTGTTGAGGCTCATCGACGGGCACCAGCGGTACCTTTAACGGTGGCTGTTGTTGCTCGAATGGCGCGGATTTTTTTTGGGTTTGGGCCGGCTTTTCCTGTACCGCGGATGGTTTTTCGCCGATTTGGGTAGGCTTTTCCCCAACCTGCTCTGGTTTACGACTGACTTGGGCCGGCTTTCGTCCGGTTTGATCCGGTTTATTGCCAATGTGAACGGGCATTTCCTCGACTTTTGCCGTCGGCTTCTTATCCGGCTCGGCAGGCTTCAGAAACGTCTGAACGGTGGCTTCGTTCGAGGATTTTTGCACGGAAGGCGCGGGTAGAGTCACTGCCGGGACGGGTTCGGCGTTAGCCTGTACCTTTTCTTTTTCCTTCGAAGGTAGTTCGGCGGAAATGGATGACGATTGCGTTGATTCAGGTGGCTCTGGCGCGGCGTAATCCTCGACAATCTTTCCCTTGGTCAAGGCATCCAACTGAAAACAACGACGAAGGCCGTTATCACACAGCCAATAACTGCCATCGGGGAACGTGCAAATCTTGCGCTTTTCGATGGTTTCACAGTTACTGCCTTTTGGCGGCACAGCCGCCGTCGCCACGCCGGCCAGTAATCCGCCGGCAAGCCCCCCCGCGATGATTTTTCGTACCATACGCCCTCACTCATGAAATGGATTGCACACCATCTCCGGAGCCCATCAATATGACATCTGCAGGCCGCCGGGCAAACAATCCGTTGGTTACCACGCCGGTGATATTATTAATTAATTGTTCCAATGCAGGCGGATCAACAATTTCAAGATTTTTCACGTCCAATATAACATTACCGTTGTCAGTCACAAAATCCTGCCGGTAGACCGGTTGGCCGCCGATTTTGACCAGTTCCCTAGCCACATAACTGCGCGCCATGGGGATGACTTCAACCGGTAAAGGGAATTTACCCAGCACGTCAACCTTTTTAGTTTGATCGACGATACACACAAATCGCCGGCTGACCGCGGCAACGATTTTTTCCCGGGTCAACGCCCCACCCCCCCCTTTTACCAAGTGCTTATGACTGTTGAACTCGTCGGCCCCATCCACATACACGGACAATTCGTCCACATTATTGAGATCAACCGACATAATGCCGTGGCTTTTCAGACGATCGGCGGTGGCCCGGGAACTGGCCACCGCCCCATCGATCTTGCCTTTGATGGCGGCCAATTCGTCAATAAAAAAATTCGCAGTCGACCCGGTACCCACGCCGATAACCGTGCCGGCTTCGACATAGTCGATTGCAGCCCTGGCAACGGCTTTTTTCATTTCATTTTGGTCCATGCTTGCCCTCCAGATGCTTTACAACGGCGTAATTCCCTCTATTATGGGCAACTACTAAACGAAAGGGAAATAGTTAACCCGCACAACGCATCAATCTCACCGCCATGGTGAAAAACGTCGGCATCCAGGCGGAGGAACTCACAGTCCATTCAACCGCTTAGCCAGCCGCAACGGATTATATGCCGAATCGGGTAAGCATCAAATGCCATGCTAGATTATCTTAGAGCTATCTTACGCGCCCAGGTCTACGATGTAGCCCAGGAAACACCATTGCAACAGGCCAAGCGTTTGACCGCGCGCCTGGACAATAACATCTGGCTGAAACGGGAAGACCTGCAACCGGTTTTTTCCTTTAAGCTGCGAGGCGCCTACAACAAAATGAACCAGTTGTCCAACGCGGCCAAACAAGCCGGTGTCATTGCCGCCTCTGCCGGGAATCACGCCCAAGGCGTGGCACTGGTAGCCGGCAAACTGGGTATCCGGTCGGTTATTGTCATGCCGAAAACAACGCCGCCGATCAAGGTCAAAGCCGTGCGCTCCTACGGGGGTACAACTATATTGCACGGCAACTCTTATGATGAAGCCTACGAACATGCCACCAAGCTGGCCGAGGAACAATCGCTGACTTTCGTGCACCCCTATGACGACCCGCAAGTTATCGCCGGGCAAGGCACCGTTGCCATGGAAATCCTGCGCCAGCATCAAGGCCCTATCCACGCGGTATTTGTACCGGTGGGCGGGGGTGGACTGATCGCCGGTGTGTCCAGTTACATAAAAGCCCTCTACCCAAATATAAAGGTTATCGGTGTGGAACCCGAAGAAGCGGCTTGTATGCACGCGGCACTCAAACACCAACAACGGGTGGTTTTGGATCAGGTAGGCCTATTTGCCGACGGTGTCGCGGTTCGCCAGGTTGGCGCCGAACCCTTTCGTATCGCCCAACAATGCGTGGATGAAGTGTTGCTGGTGAGTACCGACGAAATATGCGCCGCGATTAAGGATATTTTCGATGACACCCGATCGGTTAGCGAACCGGCCGGCGCACTGGCGGTCGCCGGCATTAAAAAATATGTCCAACGCGAACAATGCCATGCCCTTGATCTGATTGCCATCGACAGCGGTGCCAATGTCAATTTCGACCGCCTGCGCCATATCAGTGAGCGGGCCGAACTCGGCGAGCAACGGGAAATTATTTTTGCCGTCACCATACCGGAACGACCGGGAAGTTTTCAGGCGTTTTGCCATAGCATCGGCAATCGCAGCATCACCGAATTCAACTACCGTTTTGCGGATTCGGACAACGCCCATATATTTGTCGGCGTGGAAATGGACGACGCGAAAAAAAATAAATCGGCCTTTTTGGATACGCTACGCCAAAAAGGTTATCAACCGGTCGACATGTTCGACAATGAAATGGCGAAAATGCATGTTCGCTACATGGTCGGCGGCCACGGTAGCGCGGAAAATGAGATTCTATACCGATTTGAATTTCCGGAACGGCCCGGCGCGTTATTGCGTTTTCTCAACAAAATGGGCAAAAAGTGGAATATCAGCCTGTTTCATTACCGTAACCACGGTGCCGCCTATGGGCGGGTGTTATTGGGCATCCAGGTAGCCGCGCTGGAAAAACAAAAATTCGAATCATTTTTACAGGAAATCGGTTATCCTTATTGGGAAGAAACCGGTAATTCGGCCTATGCCTTGTTTCTAAAATAGCCATACCGGATTTCAACGAAAAATCCGTGAGATAAAATTATGCTGATAAGACTGGTCTTGATTGGTTTTTTGTCAACCCTGCCAGCATGCGCAACCTATGTGGCGATGTACGGCGGCGCGCCCACTCCGCCTGCAAAAATAATTATCAACACCGGCTTTGATGTGCCTGCCCACGCATTGAATGTGCATATCCAAGCCGGCGAATTTAAGGACTATAATTTGATCGAAGTCTATCGTTCAAACTGTAATCTGGTTTTTAAAACCAGTCGACGCCAGGCTTGGAAAGTCCGCCCGCAAACATGCGACATTCGTCGTTTTGTGGAACAAACCGACTACGTCGGCCTGGCCGGCAGGCAGTTTGCCGCGTTGAAGCTGTCCGGCGGTGTCGACTTGATGGCCGCCATTTACCGAACCCAGTTCAACTTACAGTGTCCGATCGATCCGGATTTCATACAAATGCATTGCCAACACTGGGACGACCCCTTCGACACACACTACTTGAACGCTTCCGAATTGGAAAAAACCCTGGCACCCTACTTGACCATCAGTAAGTGAACAACGCGGACATACGCTTTATCGTTTTTGACCTGGGCAATGTTCTTATCAAGGTCAAGTTTCAAGATTCCATTGCCTACTGGCGCGATTGCGGTTGTACGATTACCAGCAAGCAACTGGAAGATTTTCTGCGTAGCGATATACACCATCAATTTGAAACGGCACGAATCACAAGCACTGAATTCCTGATGGCCATGCGCCATTCATTAAAGTTACCTATTAACGACCACGAACTTATCAATGGTTGGAACAAAGCATTGGGTGAGATATTTACCGGTGTACAATCCCTGGTTGCAAACTGTGCAAAAGCACGTTTGTTATATTGTTTTAGTAATACTAATGTCATTCACCATGAATACTGGCGTGACAAATACAAGGACTTGTTGACATATTTTCAGGAAATATTTACTTCCCATACTATGGGTTTACGTAAACCCGATGCGGCTGCCTTTCAACATGTACTGAAATCAATTGGCGCACGGGCCGAACATGTTCTTTTCTTTGACGACAACAGCGATAATATCCATGCGGCCCGAGCCTTGGGGATTCATGCGGTAAAAGTCAATACTTACTTGAATCTAAAAAAAACGTTATCGGTATTGTAAATCACACTGCGCATACATGGGTTATTGTACAAAAATAAAAAATTTATTTTACAACCTGAACTTTGTGCATAAAAATCTTTCCAATCTTGCAGGTGTGAACGATACCGTCGTTTTTTTGACACCCAGGAACACCCCAACAGGGCGGTTAAAACCGTCCTATTTGCGCGCATGTACCCCTATTCATGCGCGCTTTTTTTTGCCTTGCGTTCAAGCTTACAAACTATATACCGATACCAGCGATGACGGCAGCATAACGGTATTCAGGGAGAAATCATGGAAGTCGGCATCCAACACCAAGCACTGCAAGGCCTGCTATCCGGAAAGACAAAACCGGAAACTTCGCTGGAGAATCACGAGCACAACGGTCACGGCCTTGACAAAGCCCCGGAGGGGGCTGGCAAAACCGGCGACCTTCTGTCATTACTACCGCGCAATAGTCACAAGGCACTTCGTATTTTAAATCGCGAAATGCATGGCGCGCTCAACAGTGCCTTGCATAAGCAAAAATTACCTCCGCAAGCACAAACCGAATTACTCAGTCCGGCCAAGTTTATTCACAAAGCCATAAAACTATTTGATAAGTTGGCGGAAACGTTTGCAACAAACGGTCAATCAGTACGTGAGCAATTGCACAAATCCCTCGAACAAGGTTTGTCGGACAGCCGGCAAGTTTTACACGATGCAGGACTGCTGGACGATGACATGGAACAGGCCATCACGGCGGCCCAACAGCAGCTACCTGCCGCCGCCGACACACCGGAATCGACTGCTACCACGACGCTCACTGCACGACAGCGCAGCCGTTCATTGGCACAATCGACACATCTGCAAATTCAAACCCGCGACGGTGATGTCGTGACCATAGATTTTAGTAAACAACGGCAATCAACCTTTACGTCACTTAGCGCCGACAGTGACCAGGGCTCGTTGAGCGCCATGCAGAGAGAAAACAGTGCCAGTCAATCGCTGAGCTATAGCGTGGATGGCGATCTGGACGACGATGAACAACAGGCCATCGCCGACCTGATGCATAAAGTCGGCAAGCTGGCTGATAAATTTTTTACCGGCGATATGGATAAAGCAGTTGGCAAAGCACTGGACATGGGATTTGACACGGACGAAATCGCCGGATTTTCTTTGGCTTTGTCCCAACAACGCAGCCAAACGGATACCCGCGCGGTGCAGCAAACCGAATCCAACCAGGTTACCGGCCTTGATGCATTGCAGCAGAACTTGGAAAATTTCGCCAATTTTGTCGGTGAGTTTATTCAGACCGCCCAAAGCGCACCGGCCGCCGTATTAGATCAACCCCAGCAAAGCGTTGCGGAGCTATTGGCCGCCAAACTGCAGTCACACCCCAATCAATTGCAAAGCACGTTGAGCGACGAGCAGACAGGCGAGTTGACCGACAGCCTGGCGCATCTACCCATACCGCCCGGCAACGCCGATACGCAGGCCGTCGCCGATAGTGCCTCCAAGACTACGCCGGAGGAATCCGTCAATAGGCAACCAACCGATTCATCCCCCGCCGCCACTGCTCCAAATGCTTCCACCAACCCTGCCGAACCTGACACAGCACCGGCCTCCGACCAGCCGATGGCGTCGATAGGAAAAAATATACTTGCCGCGGTCAGCACTTTTATCGAAGTGCGATCTATGCTGGCGTACAACGTGCCGGTAGACACACCTGTGACTACTGACCATGACCAGTCACCAACGCCGGACAACCTCCAAGGCAAGGTGACGCAAGCCGGATAAACAAAGGGTAAAGTACGTATGATTTATCGAATATTGATATTGGCCCTGGTGGGGATTTCATTCACTGTTTCGGCAAAAACCACCGTCGATGGCTTTGCCCTTCATTACCGGGACAGCGGACCGCGCGTCGTGGTAAACCCGAACCTTAAACTCACCGCCAAACAAACTACCGGTGACGACAATCGGCTTCGACCCATGGCTAAAATGCGTACGCAAGCCGGTATCGACTTTGAATTCGTGGAAAATGAAGTCTACTTACTGGCCCAAGACCGGGCAACCTTGGATGATTTCCTGCGCCGCTGGCAAGGTGAACTGATTTCCACAGCTTATGCCGACACACATAAGGCGGTCGATCAGCCCATGCTCTATGTCATCCGCGTTAACCCGGAACTCGCCGATCTTAACCGGCTAAACGAACGATTAAGCCAGATTGACAAAGGTATTAAGGGAAAAGTCGCGGTGTCCAGCCGGCGCGCCCAACAACTTCTCGCCCTGCTTGCCGAAGAAACAGTCAGCCATGGATTAAAAATCGGCTTAAACCTGGGATTTTATGTCACCCAGAACAACCGGATCACCGTGCTAGGCCTGAAACAACTGATTGCCAAGCCCCGCTAACTAGTGCCCGTCCGAAAACCAACTAATCTATTGAATCGTCAGTAATAACGGCTCAAAAAGCGTCGTGTCCTGAACTAATTCTATATTAATAGTTTTTTTTGCTATTATTCAGTTGTCCTTGCGTAGGAATTATTACGTTATGAGAGTTGATATCCAGGTTTAAAATTTGTTGATCTAACAAAGTTACAACTCCCCCTCATTGTTGCCTAAACGGCGGTTTCTCAGCTTAAACAGCAAGCTGGAAACCGCCGGTTTACCGCTAATCACTCCAATGGCACGGCCTTTTCGCGCCATAAGGTAAACGCCAAGAGAATAAGCAACCACCCCAAGGACCCGCCGCCTTTTTTACCGCTATTGCTTGGATTCTGTCGGTCGACCGGTTTATCGCCCAAGGTGTTCGCGGTGGTGACAACAAAATCGGTGTTAACCACATCCACGGTTAAGGTGGCGGTTACCGACGTGGAAAGCGCGGAAGATGCGTATGTGCGTACTATGATTTGCGCACCGTTTTGCACCGTGCCGGGAGCATCGGTAAAGTCGGCGCCGTCGATGCTGTATTCACCGTTGCTGACGCTGATCTGTGCCGGAGCGTTGATACCGGACAAGGTGATGGGGTCGGATTCCACCAGAGACTCGGGTTGTACCGAAACGGCTTCGTTAAAAGTAAACAGCTCCGGCATGCTATCACGGTCCTGGGAGGTGCTGGTAAAATACACGGTGACCGCCCCGATGGTAATTTCGGTGCTGGCCTCCCCGAGATACTCCGTTGAAGCGGTGTGGCGTACCTGCAGGGTATCACCGTTTTGAGCGGTATCGGCTTGATCGGTGTAGGCACCGCCGTTAATACGGTATTCGCCACCAAGGATTTGAATCGGTACACCGGTGTCGATACCGCGTAAGGTGATCACGCCGGACTCCACTATAGCACCGGGAGGCGCGTCGGTGATGGCCTTGAATCGGAAACTGTCCACGCGGGTGTCGTCACAGGCATCCAAAGGACTTACATGTCCACTGGCGGTTAGTTTTGTAACGCATAATTGGGAGGGTGTATCCATGAGGTTGGTGACTTCTGCTGCGCTGTTCACAACACCGTCGGCGGTATTCATGGCATAGGGTGTGAAATTGGCCACCAATGCGTAGTCAGGTACAACCGCGGGATCGAAAGTCGTATCACGCACGCCGGGTTGCAGGTACCGGGATGTGATGCCCATTTCCTCCAGTAAATCGATGCCGCCTTCAAAAGGCAGTTTCATGGCCCACAGCCAATTGTGTTCAGTATCCGGTCCGACCGTGGTCAAGGAATTACTCCATCCGGAAACCAGGATACCGTCATCGGTGGCGGCCACCGCATTGAAACGTTCGGCCTCCGGGCCGTCGTAGACATTGAACCAGTCCACGCCCAGGCGGTAGTTGACTTTGGCGACCCAGGCCGCGGAGTTAGGATCCAGTCCGGAGAATCCGCTGATCACAAATCCGCCTTTGACCGGCACGATATCGAAAAAAGTATCGTAAGCCGAATCGCCTCCATAGGTGGGAATAAATTCTTCGTAGTCCAACAAACCTTCCCATTGGGAGTCCTGTTGAATCAGGGCGTGCAGGACTATACCACCTTGCAGGCTTACCTTGGCGATGATCGCCGCGCCGGATTTCGAGACGCTGCGCTGGGCATTGCCTACCGCGTATAAATGTTTGTCCGGACCCTCGGTGATGCCGTGCAAGACGGCCAGGCGCTGCAGGGGTAAAATTTGCGACCACAACAAATGGCCGTCATCTTTATCGATTTTTGCCAATAGGGGTTGAGTCAGGTTGGCGCCATTCACGGTAAGGTCGCCCCGTCCGGCCACCGCCCAGTGACCATCAGATGTATGCACCACCGCATTGAAGGCCTGTGTGTCCGGTAAATCGTAGGTTTTACTCCACAATACGTCACCGCTTGCGTTAACCCGTATGACACAGGCTTCCAGGTCCGGATCCAACACGGTTTGTCCCACCAGTAAAAAGCCGTATTGTCCCGGTGACTCTTCCACATAACCCATACTATTTAGCGCGCAGCGGGCGGATGTACCACCGTTGACCGAGCCGATTTGATAGTCGCGATTCCATAACAGATTACCGTCGGCATCATGGCGCGCCAACCAGGCGACCCGTCCCGCCACGGCGATACTTCCGTCCGGCAGCTCCAGTACTTTAACCGGTTGATAACCGCCGCGGTATTTTACGCCCCACTGGTAGGCGCCGTAGCGGTCCAGTTTGACCAGGCGGTTGCGGTTGGCAATGACTTCGTGGGAGGCGATTAATACACCGTTATCCGCCATGGTGCCGGTGATGGAGGTGACATCGAAACCGTTGGGAGTGTTCAGGTCATCGACGGCCACCGCCCAGCGCTGGTCTTCCCCGGATTGTCTGCCGGCGATCGCCGCGGCTGCCGCAGCTGCGATTGACGCCGGTGCACCCCGGGACTCACCGCCCGGGAAAATACTGGGGGCGGTTTGGTGGTCGGCAATATTTAAACCGAACAATTGTAAGTCCACGCCACCCAGTACACTGCTGCCATAGCTCATGTTCCACCAGGGATCGGTGGTGGGATTGACTGCCAACCGGCCATAGGCATTGATTTCCGCGTAGGTGCCCATGCCTGTGCTGCAATCCGGGTAGCTGTTACCGATACGCAGTGTGGGGCGGATACGGGTATATACGCCCACGCTCGCACCGGTGTCGACGGTGAGTTGAGGCGGCGTGAAGGAGACGGGCTCGGGAATATCATAGGCGTTGGAAAAAAACCTGCTGCCAGCGGGCAGCCGGCCGTCAAAGCCAATGGTATGCACATGATGAAAATGTTTTTCGATGCCCGTGACCATGCCGGCACTAACCTGGCCCTGCACGCCGATCCAATGTTGGAGCTGCAGGTTTAAATTGATGTTAATGGGTCCCACCGGTAACGTGGCCACGGGAAAACATAACTTGTAAAGCGGTACTTCATGTTCCACGCTGCCGGCAGCCTGGGCACGCAGTTGGGCCGATAAACTCAGGTCGGTATCGAACGAGGATACAAAACGGAGTTTGCCCTGCCGGATACGAAACTCCACCTGCGGTTTGAGAATATGGCCCTGGATTTGTCCGCTGACGCTGACGCCGGAAGTCATATCCAGGTTATTAAAGCGCAGAGGTTGCGGGTTTTTATCACGCTTTGCCGGATCGGTGGTATCGCCATCGATGGTCATCAGGCGGGAAGCGGAAACCGGCTGATCGATATAAGCACTCCGCCCGGTACAGAAACTGCCGGTTTGAACCAGATCGGTGACCGGGTCGTCGAGGGTGCGTTTGGCGGTGATGTACCAAATCTCACCGGAAATGATATTGCCGTTGCCATCCGGACCCTCCCAAAAGTCGGAGATGGCCTTCGTGACACGAACATTGCGCAAAACCACCGGAACTTGGGTCAATGGATAAGCGACATCGTCCTCTGTTATATAGAGATGGTTACCGACGACGGTGAAAGCCGAGCGAAAATTTCCGATACCGCCGACGTAGAGCAGTGTGAATTCCAGGGTTTGGTTATTGGTATACGGTGGCGCAGGCACATCGGTTTGTTTGCCGCTTTCCACAGCCTTTTGATAGGCTTCCTCATCGACGGCATCCCAGGGCACGACCTGGTAATCGATTTTCTTCACCGGTTGTTCATCGGCGTGGACGGTAAACGGGATTTGACCGCTTGAAAGCTGATCCATGAATTCACTCACCGACGCAGACGGTAGCCGGACATTCAGTGTGGTAGCCGTGCTAGCCGTGCCCAGCGGGCCGGCTGCCGGTAACGTCGCCGGTTCGGTGGCGTCCGCGATGATGCCCAGGCCGTTGTCGGTCAGATTCGGTATCAGGGTCGCGGCGGTAAAATTGCCCTGGTCCTGGTTGCTGGCGTCGAACGCAATGCGAACAATATCGGTGCCGTCACCCTGGGGCAGGGTTTCAACAATATGAAAACCGGACAGTTGAAATTCATCCGAATAATCGGCGAAACCGTCACAGCCGGCCGGTTTGACCACATAGGGACGGGGCACGGGGTTGGCGGATGCTTGCGTGGGGATGATACCCAGCAGCAGCAAGCCGGGCATGGCGGTGAAGATCCGCTTGAACCATGCCAGGCCCTGATGGAATGGTTTATGATGCATTGGAACGCCCATAACGATTACCTCAAGCTATTGAAATTATTGGATAAATGAGTTATCGCCGCCCGTCAGGCAGCTAACAACGGTATCATTAGAAATAAAGGCGTAAAAAGTTTGCCAAGGGGATCAGTCCTGTCATGGGCATACTAAAGTCCATGCAAACTCGAGAGGAATACCTTAACATCACCAATAAACGTATCGTTTTTCACTATACCCCAAAACACTCTTCGTGGATGAATCCGATTGAAATAGGGTTTGGCATA
>Ga0114931_10003696_pt1 | contig 19278 bp, 18 predicted proteins | sample 2SBtaG_FD_89579 | JGI IMG/M metagenome (GOLD analysis project Ga0114931, IMG submission 89579) | Deep subsurface microbial communities from Kolumbo volcano to uncover new lineages of life (NeLLi) - 2SBTROV14_V59a metaG | ecosystem: Environmental > Aquatic > Marine > Volcanic | place: Kolumbo...
CTTGGGCTTGTCGCTGGCCAGGTCGGCCAGGTTGCTCAAAGAGAACAGGACGGAGTTTTCGTTGCGTTGACCGCGCAGCTGAGGCGACCCCTCCTCTTCGGGGGCAGCCCCGGCGCCGTTGCCGCCGAACAGGCTGTCGGCCTCGCCACCACCAAACGGGCTGGCCGCCGCCGGCGCGCTCGCGGCCATACCGCCAGCGTCACCAAACAGATCACCGCCACCGGCACCGGCGTCACCGGCGGATGCGGCCGCGAACAGATCGCCCGGATCGCTCTGCGCGGTGGAATCGTCCGCCGCTGGCGCGCCGCCGAACAGGCCACCATCGTCGGCCGCTGCGGGTGCGGCAGCCGCACCACCACCACTGGACAGGTGCGCAAACGCGTCGACCTCGTTGAGCGGCTGCCAATCGGCGAAGCCCTCGCGCCAGATGTAGGTTTCGGTGTCGATCTCACGAGCGTCGAGACGCTGGCCGACCTCGGCGGCGGTCATCGGTCCCACCTGCTCTTGATCGATGACAACGTGCCACACCGCCTCACCGGCACCACCGGCAACTGCGGCTTCGGCCGCTTTGCTCGGGTCGTCGTACCCCTGGTAGTCGAACACCCGGGTCTCTTTTTGGTCGAAGTTCTGCTGAGCTTGCCCCTCTGCGTTCCCGCGAACGACGATGATGTTGCTGCACTTCTTGCAGCGGATTTTGAATACCTTGCCGCGTACCTTTTCGTCGGCAATGGAGTACTTCGCGGAACACGCGTCGCAAACGATCTTCATGTGGATGTGTCCTTTGGAGCGGGAGAATCGCTCTACAACCCCCAGCCAGAATCCGGCTAGATTATAGGAAATACGTAGTTTTTGTGCAACTCAACCCCTTAGAACCCCCAGCTCAGGAAACGCTTGGGGAAAACTGAAATGGGTCTGCCACGGTAATCGTCTGGTTGCGGTCGGGCCCCACCGACACCAAACAGAACGGCACACCCGTGAGCTCCTCGAGCGCTTCTATATATGACTGCGCGTTCGCCGGCAGGTCCGCGATGTTGCGAATCCCCGTGATGTTCTCGTTCCAACCTGGGAAGTCCCGGTAGATAGGCTCGGCCGCGGCGATTTCGTCCGGGTCCAGCGGCAGCTCGGGCCGCTCCACACCGTCCACTTTGTAGGCCACACACACGCGGAGTGGGTCGCGGCCGCCGAGCACGTCGAGTTTGGTGAGGGCCAGGCTCGACATGCCGTTGACCCGAATGGCCAGGCCCAGCGCGGGCAGATCCAGCCAACCGCAGCGGCGCGGCCGACCGGTGGTCGCACCGTACTCGCCTCCCGCTTCGCGCAACGACTCGGCCTCGTCCCCCTCCAACTGGGTGGGAAACGGGCCGCCACCTACCCGGGTGGCATACGCCTTGGTGATGCCGACGACCCGGTCGATCCGCGTCGGACCGATGCCGGTTCCCTGGCAGGCGCCAGCGGCGATCGTCGCCGACGACGTGACGTACGGGTACGTGCCGTGGTCGATGTCGAGCAACGCCCCCTGGGCACCTTCGAACAGCACGTTTTTGTTCGCGGCGATCGCGCTGTCGACGAACGCGCCCGCGTTGCCCAGGTGCGGCTCGAGCTGTTTTCCAGCGGCCACCGCGTTGGCGATCATGTCGTCGACCCATGCTTGGTCCAGCGTCTTGCCGCCAAAGTGGGCGATGAGCGGGCGCAGCTCCTCGAGGTTTTGCGCCACCAGCGAGCGCAGCTTGTCCGGGCGCAACAGATCGCGCACGCGCACACCGCGGCGCGCAACCTTGGCCTCGTACGCCGGCCCGATGCCACGACGGGTCGTGCCGATGGCGTGCTTCCGCTCCTCGCGCAACGCCTCGAGCTCTCGATGATAGGGCAAGATCACATGAGCCTGCTCGCTGATCAACAGCTCGTCCGCCGCCAACAGCCCGCGCTCGCGACAGGCGGCGATCTCTTCGAGCAGCATGTCCGGATCGATGACCATGCCGTCGCCGAGCACGCACTTGGTGCCAGCGTGCAACACCCCCGACGGAATCAAGTGGGTGACGAGCTTACGGCCATCGATGACCAGCGTATGGCCGGCGTTGGCACCGCCGCCGAAGCGCACGACGACATCGGCTCTGTCGGTCAGCAAGTCGACGACTTTGCCTTTGCCTTCGTCGCCCCACTGGGCTCCTACAACGACTACTGCGGGCATGTTGGGCTCCTTCGGGTCGTCGCGGTCACGACAACCTCAATGCATCGAGCACATCGGCCGGCTGTCCGCCGGCAGCGCGTTCGAGCGCGGCTCTGGGAATGGAAGTCATCGCGTCTGCCCGGCGGTATTCACCGCCGTCGGCGGCGATGACCAGCACGCCGGCAAAACCGCTGCGCTGGGCGTAGTCCAGCAACGCACCGTTGTCGGCCGCGTCGCCCAGGTGGACAGCGGCCACGTGGCCCGCGTCGCGCAGACAACTGGCGAGACGACGCGCGACGCCGCGCGATTCGTCGGTTGCAACCGCATCGACCACCAGCACACTGTCGGCGCGGCCCATCGTCTGCGCGCTTTGCCGCGCGTGCGCGATCGCCTCGATGTCCACGGCAAATCCGGTCGCATGAGCCTCCGCTCCGTAGCGGCGAACCAGCTCGTCGTAACGCCCGCCGCGCAACACCGCGTCGCCGGCGCCTTCGAAGTAGCCGGCGAAGCGAATCCCGGTGTAGTAGTCGAAGCCGCGCACCTCGCCCAGATCGATGGTGATACTACCGTGCAGCTCGTGCTCGACGATCTCGGCGACCATCTCGAGCACCGATGCCAGGCTATCCACGGCCGCGCCGACGTCGTCGGGCAAGCTGAGCGTCCGCGCTCGGGCCAGCACATCGGCCGGGGCACCGTACAGCTCCGGCAGCGCGGCAATGACCTCGGCAACGCTGGTGGGCAAGTCCAGGGTCGCGACCGTGCGCTCCACCGTGGCGCGGTCCTTGAGCGCCAGCTGGGTGTGCAGCTCGCGGCGAACCTCGTCGTCGGCAACCGCGGCCAGCGCGTAACGCGCAAGCGCCACGTGACCGATGTCGAGCGACACGGCTGCCGCCTCTGGCCGGGTCGCCGCCAGCGCGGCAGCCGCCAGCGCAATGGCCTCGACGTCCCCTTCGGGAGTCTCTGCGCGGATGAGCTCGACGCCGGCCTGCAGAATTTCGCGCTGGCCGCGCGGCCCGCCACTGAGTCGGGTGACTGCGCCCTCGTAACACAGGCGCAGGGGTCCGCGCCCATCGTCCATCCGCGTGGCGGCGATGCGCGCGACCTGCGGCGTGATGTCCGGCCGCAACGCCACGACCTCGCCACTCGCGGGTTCGACGAAACGAATCGCCGAAGCCCGCGCGTCCGCGCCGAGACCGCGCTCGAGCACGTCGGCGCACTCGAAGATCGGCGTGATGATCCGCTGGTACCCCCAGCGCTCGAACACCGACAGCAGTTGCTCAGCGATCGCGCGACGGTGCGCCGCCGCGCGCGGCAGAAAATCCCGCACACCGGCTGGAAGCCGCACAACTGATCGATTGTCGCGCCTCATAAGCCATGATCGAAGCTATCCCAGCTGCGCGGTCAAACAAAGCGGTCGCGGACGAAACCACGAGTTTTTAATGTTCACAGTGGGTTGGGGATATCGATGAACTGGCAGGCGATCTCCGAAAACTGCGTTCCGAGCGCGGTTCGGAGTCGCTCGGGACCGAAGGTCTCCGTGGCGTGGTGTCCAGCCGCCACCAGCGTGATGCCGAGCTCCGCTGCCAGCGGCCCCGCGCGCTCGGCTAGCTCGCCGGTCAGGTAGAGATCGCAGCCGGCGTCCGCGGCGGCTTCCAACAAATCGCTAGCGGCGCCGGTGCACAGGCCGACTTTCGACACGGTGTCGGGGCCGTGGGGAAACACGAACCGCGGCGCCCGGCCGCCGAGCACCCCGTCGGCAATGATCGCGATCGCCTCGTCGCGCGATCGCGGCTGATGCCAGCCCGCCGCGACGCCCAGGGCGTGTCCGCGCACCTCGCCAAAGCCCTCACGCTCGGCGCCGAGACCGAGGGCGTCGCACAAACCGGCGTTGTTGCCCAGCTCGGCGTGGCAGTCGAGCGGCAAATGATAGGCGGCCAACGAGATGCCGTGGCGCAGCAAGAACCCGACCCGCCGGGCCGCGTTGCCGGTGATCGAGCGCAAGCCGTTGCCCCAGATCAGACCGTGGTGGACGACGATCAGCTCGGCGCCCGCCGCGTGGGCAGCCTCGAACAGCTCCATGGTCGCCGACACGCCGGTCACGACGGTGGACACCTCGCCGCGCCCTTCGACCTGCAACCCGTTGGGCCCGTAGTCGCGAAACCGCACAATATCCAGGGTGGTATCGAGAAACGAGACGACGTTGTGCAACGCAGCAGCCATGGCCGCGCATTGTGTCACAGGTTTGACGCGCGGGTCCGATTCTGCCAAACCTGGCGGGTGCCCCGCCGCGCTCCCGTGCTCCTTGCCGCTGTCGCCGTCCTCGTGTTCGCCTGCACAGGCGACAAACCGGCGGCGAAGAAAAAAGCCCCGGCCAACCGGACCCCGGACGCCGCCGTGCGCAAGCCGCTGCCGGCAAAGACCACCGGCGCCGGCTTTCAGTTGCCGGCCCCGACCACGAGCGCGATCGACCGCGGCGTCAGCATCGTGGACAGCGGCAAGGGCAAGCCGATCGATCTGGCGCTCGGCTTCAAACAGGGCGACAAGCAGACTCTCGAGCTGCTGATGACGGCCCGCGTCGGCGGTAGCGAAGGCCGCGCCGCCATGACCTACGCGACCGAAGTGGAGTCGACGGGCAACGAGGGCGCCGTCCTGCGGCTCACATTCCGCGACGTGACGGTGTCCTCCAAGCCGGACAAGGTGCGCTCCGCCGCGATGAAAGAAATGGCCGCCAAGCTCGACGGTCGCAGCATCCGCGCGCGCATCACCCCGGACGGCCGCGCCACGGTCGTGGCCACCGATAAAGACCTGGAGCAGCTGCTGGGCCGTCTCCACATCGATCCGGCCCAGCTGTTCGCCAACATGTACCCCCGGTTCCCGGCCAAAAAGCTGGGCATCGGTGCCAAATGGCTCAGCCAGGTAAAGAACGAGCACGACGGTGTCGTCGAAACCACCGACTTGACCTACGAGCTGACCGGCGCCGAAGCGAGCCCGCGCGGACAGCTGATCACGGTGGACGCCGTCGGCAAGGTCACCGTCACCGGCCCCAAAGCCAGAGGCCGCGGCGCCCTGCATGGGCAGGTGGTATTGATCCCGAGCCGGGGCCTGATTACCAAGGCGACGCTGCGCCACGACGTGCGCATCAAGGCGGCCGACCAGAGCGTCAGCATGTCGATGCTGGTCGACCTGGTCGAAAAGTCCGGCAGCTAGACTAGGGCGCGTCGATCACGGCCGCGTCGGTCACGGCCGCGTCGGTCACGCCCGCATCGACGACGCCCGCGTCGGTTCCGGCGGGCGTGCAGCCCAAAATGGCTGGGTTCGCCACCAAGAACTGAGTCATGAGCACGGCGGTGAGGTCGTTGCCCGGCACGTTGAACCGGGTCGTGCGCGAATAACACGCACGCCCGTCCTTGTCGCCCGTGATGGTGAGCGAGTAGCTACCGGACGGAATGCTCGACACGGTGATGGTCTGGTCGTTTTCGATGCAGCCGCCCGTGTACGGCGTGGTGCAGTCGGATGGATAGGTTCCCTCCGGCTGGGTGGCGCCGGCGCCGATGCCGAACGAACCCACGCACTGACCGGTGGAGTCGCGCAGATCGAAGACCACATTGGACAGACCGCCGCCGCCGGGCACCGCGTCGCAATTGAGACCGGACGCGTCGGTGTCGACCGCGAACGTGAGGTTGCCGGTGGCGGCGAGCTCGAACACGATCTCGTCGAGGGTCGTGGTTGCGCCCGAGGTCACTTCCACGCCGTTGATGCGTCCGCTGGTGGCGAGCAGCCCTTGCGGCGCGTTTAGCCCTACCTCGATGTTGTAGGTCCCGGGCTCGATGGTGCGACTGGTCGCCTGCCCCACGCTGCAGTTGAACGAATCAATGGTCGCAAAACCGCCCTGCGCCGGCGTGGCGGTCAGGCTCACGTCGATGCCGGCGACCTGCGCGCAGGTCAAGTCGTTGCTGCCGTCGGTGAGCCGCCAGGTCATCGACACCGTGCCGCCCGCCAGCGGCGCGTCTACAACCCCGGCATCGGTGCTGGAACCTCCATCGCGACAACCCAATCCCACGAACCAGACAACACAGCCCGCGACCATCCACGTTGTTTTCACCAGCCGATCATACTACGAGCGCCGCTCCGGAGTTGAGCGGTGATTTTCCGGTGGATTTGTCGGATCGCTTTGGTATGTTCGCGGCGCATCATGGCAAGCACTTTGAGCCTGCAACACGCCACGGTCCGCCACGGAACCTTGGACGATTTGCCCGCGATTACCCGGCTGATCAACCACGCCTATCAGGTGGAGCAATTCTTCGTCGAAGGCGACCGCACCAGCGAACGGGACGTGCGCTCCATGTACGACGACGGCGTGTTTCTGGTGCTCGACGCCGAGCCTGGCAGCGAGACCGAGCTGGCCGGTTCCATCTATGTGCGCATCGATCACGAAACGCAGCGGGGCTACTTCGGACTGCTGTCGGTAGCGCCGGACCTGCAGGGCTGCGGGGTCGGCCGCCGGCTGGTGAGCGTGGCCGAAGCGCTGTGCGCGGCGGAGGGCTGCCATGCGATGGATCTGCTCGTGGTCAATCTGCGCACCGAGCTGCCGCCCTGGTACCGCAGCCTCGGCTACGAGGAAAACGGCACCGCGCCCTTCCCCACCAATCCGACGCCCAAGCGGGATTGTCACTTCATTCGAATGACAAAAGAGCTACAGCTCGGGTGAGCTGCAGCTCGTGGCGAAAAAGGTAGGTCTTCATCCCGTCGAACGACGTCGGCGGTCTGGCGACCCAGATGTGACGCTGTGGCCTACGCGCGACGGTCGGCGGTGAGCATGTGCACCATGACGATCACGGTGCCCACCGTGTAGTCGGCGAAGGAAGAGCGCCACGTATTTACGATGCGAAGCATGTTGTCACTATGACTTGCGCATGTTTCTGAGGAGTTTCTCGGGAGTGAAAACGCCGAAACTTGCCGGCTCCGGATTGGCCACAAATGTTTCGGCATTGTGTCAGCCCAGTAGCACCCGGCTAGGTGCCGCTTCGAGCCGCGCCCTGTGGGCAACCGGTCTCACGTTCCCCACCACGGGCTGCTGGCAAATGGTTTGCCTGTGTCGACTCCGGCCAGACCACCGCGCGAACCCATCGGACGCACGGCCGGCCGACATGCTGTCGAGCCAGTCGAACGATGTTTCGATGCGTGGGTACATGGGCTCTCGGGTATGCCTGTTCGGGGCGTGTTGAAGGCGCCAGCCTCTGATAAGACGGGGCAATTCCCCGTCTGCGAAAGTTTTTCGGACATTTCTCCCGTCATTTTCGTCCCCGACGAGAACTGGTGAATTAACCTACACATAGGGGGAGCACCGCCCCGTGCGCGGAGCACAATGCCGAAGAAACGCAAGCACAACCGACGGGCCGACACCCTGCGTGTGCCCTCGCTGCCCCACGACACCGGCGGGCCACAGCTGGGCTCCCTCGAAATCGTCCAGGGTGCTGCCGCCGACCTCGGCCGACACACGTTGTGCGAAACCGCGGTCACCATCGGCCGCGCCGATGACGTCGAGCTGCCCCTCAACGACGGCTCGATCTCGCGGCACCACTGCCGGGTGGAGCGCCACGAGGTCACCGGCCACTACGTGCTGGTCGATCTCGGCTCGACCAACGGGACGTTGATCAACGGCCGACGGGTCAACGGTCACGTGCCCCTGGCACCCGGGGACAAGATCTACCTGGGCTCGTCGGTGCTGCGCTTCAACTATTCGGATGGACTCGACATCGAGTACCAATCCCGGGTCGCCGAGATGGTGTCCACCGATCCGCTCACCGGTATGCGCAGCCGCCGGCAGTACGACGCCATCGCGCCGGTGTTGGCCGAGCGCGCCGAAGCCGAGCAGACCACGCTGTCCATCATGGTCATGGACATGGACGGGCTCAAGCAGATCAACGACACCTACGGCCATGAGATGGGCGGCTTCGCAATCATCGAAGTCGCCAACATCATTCGCGACGTTCTGGACGACGAGGGCATCGTGTGCCGCTACGGCGGTGACGAATTCGTCGGCCATTTCCTGGGCATGGACCAGCTGCGTGCCTGCGAGCTGGCCGAGGTCGTGCGCACAGACGTGCAGCATCACAACTTCGTCAACGACGGTATCCGCCTCGAGCCGACCATTTCGATCGGCATTGCGACCTATCCCACTGATAGCAACACCGCCGAAAAGCTGTTCAAGATGGCGGATCGCGCTCTGTACAAGGCGAAGCACAGCGGCAGAAACCGCGTGTGTACGCCGACGATTGATTGATGTAGGCTGTGCCCCGATGAATATGGCTCGCATAGACTGGACCCTTCTGATATTCGCTATTTCGCTGCCCCTGGGCACCACTGACTGCGGCGGCGACGGCGGCTCCGGCGCCGATGCCGGCAACACCGGGCCATGTTCGGGCGCCTACAACCAGGCGTGGCCGAATGACGACGCGGCCGAGTTCTGCATGCTGCCCTGGGACGCCACCAAGCCCGAGATGGAGCTCACGTTGTGCGGCGAAGTTGGTGACAACTGTTCGGAGTCCGGATCGGTTCCAGACTTTTCGTGCCTGGACAATCCCGGTGCGCCACCGGCCGACCCGGCGATGGTCACGCTGACCGGCTTCGTGGACGTGTTCTCGTCAGGGCCCAACTCGAACAAGGCGCGGATCCAGGTATTTCGCGCCAACCAGCTCGACGGCGTCGACGACCCCGACACGGTGACCCCGATGGCGCAGCTCGACGTGGTCCTAGATACCAACACCCTCGTGGACGCCCGCGCGTGTCCCAAGAGCACCGACTTCATGCAGGGCGACTGCGTGGTACCGACCAACGACTGTGGCAGCCAATGCGACAAGGTGATCGGCGCTGGTTCGTTCTGCTATCAGACCACGTGCGTCGATCTACAGCGCTGGGAGATCAAGTACTCGATTCCCAACATCCCGACCAACGAGTTCTTGATCATTCGCACCGTCGGCATCGACGACCAGGGCAACCCGCAGGTCACCGGCAACACCTGGGCGCCCATGCTCCAGTACAACGTGTTTCTGGCGACCAACGACCGCGCCTGTGCTGACGACGCCGACCGCGACTGCATCGACACGACCAACGCCATCTACCAGAGCGACGTCAACCTGCTGTCGAGCCAGGACTACACCACCATTCCCACGTCTGCGGGCCTGTCCGCTGGCATTACGCCGGGCAACGGCGCCATCGCCGGTGAGATTCACGACTGCAGCAGCGTCCGCATCCAACACGCGCAAATTGGCTTCCAGGTCGGCCGCACCCCGCGCGTACTGGTGTTCTTCAATGGCAACCCGGTCAAGACCCTGCCGCGCTTGCAGCAGGCGCAATTGGGCACCAACACGCTGAGCCTCTACTCGGGGTTGGATTTGGCGCCTGGGGACATCGAGCTGAATACAGTCGGCGTGTCCAACGGCGCGCTGAAAGACTTCGGCCGGTTCCAGACGAAGATCTGGCCCGACTCGGTGACGTTGCTCCGAATGGGCGGCGGCCGGCCGCCGCAGCATTAGACATACGGGCTACGGAATGTGTTCGTCCGGGTCGACCCGGTTGAACACCAACCCGGTGGCGATCTTCGGGAAGAAGTAGGTCGACTTCTGCGGCATGAACTCGCCCGCGTCGGCGATGTGCCGCACCTGATCCAGTGGGGTCGGGTTCATCAAGAAGCACACCTGCCCCTCGCCGGCGGCGGTGCGCTCGATGGCCTGGGCGGTGTCCTTGATGTACTTGATGTTGGTCCTGGCGTGCTGGGCTTCCTTGTCGATGCCCAACACGCGGTCGAGCACCAGCTCGTGCAGCAGGGTGACGTCCAGATGCACGTAGGTGCCCGAGCCGACGATGCCCAGCTGCGCCAGGTTGACGCCGGCGCGATAGCTCAGTAGCCACGCGTCGGCCCGCTTGGGCGCGATCACGCAGAAGCTGGGCGACTCCTGCCCTGCTTTGGCGAGAGATTCGCGCAGCTTCTTGAGGTTCTTGGCCGCGCCTTCCAGCTTGGTCACGGTGAAGAACGCCTCGGCCTTCTGCAACGCGTCGTCGAGCTTGAACTCGGACAGGCCGTGGACGAGACGTTGGGTTGGAAACACCACCAGGCCCTCGTCACTCATGTTGCACAGAAACATGGTCCCGAACTCACCGGTGGACTTGGACGGCAGAAAGCCGTCGTCCTGTTTCGCGCGCCACTTGTTGCGCAGCGCCAGCATGGTCTCGTAACGATGGTGGCCGTCGGCGATGTAAAGGTTGACCTGGCTCATGAACCGGCGGACGTCGGCGATGGCTTCGTTGTCCGCAACACGCCACAAAATGTGCCGGGTCTTGTCGTCCGTGACGACGTCGATGTCCGGGTCTTTGCGCTCCGCATTCTTGAACGCGCGATCGGTCACGTTAGCGGCATCCGAATACATGCAGAAGATCTGCGACGAGTGGCAGCTCGTGGCTTCCATCAACTTGAGGCGATCGATCTTGGGACCCTCGAGGGTGCGCTCGTGGGGCAAGATGACCCGCTCGGAGAAGTCGTGCAGGCGAACAGCGCAGATGAAGCCCTTGCGCGTGATTCGCCGGCCACCGAGCTCGGCGAGCTCGAAGCTCTGATGGTAGCGGTACAGGGCCGGGCGCACATCGCGCACCAGAACACCATCATCGATCCACTTGTTCATCCTCGCCGCGGCGTTGGCGTATTTTTTGTCCCCTTCGCCTTCGGGCAGGACTAAGTGAACGCAGTTGTACTTGCTACGCTTGGCCAGCTGTTCGCGCTGCTTGGCGTCGATCACGTCGTACGGTGGAGCAACGACTTTGTCGGCGGGCGCCTTCGCTGGGTCGTAGAGATATCCGCGGAAAGGGGCGATCTCGGGCATGGTGGTTGTACCTCCGCGTCCGACCGTATCACGTTCCCGGCGGTTCGATGTCAATGGCACCAGCGCGAAGTACGCGCAAATCGCCAGCCGCCGAAATCTCGACCACGGTGGACGGCGTCGCCTGCGCCGCGGATCCCGCATCCAGGTACACGTCGATGTGGTCGCCAAAGTATGCTTGTGCCTGCGCCACGTTCATCGCGGCGGGCTGCCCGGTCGGGTTGGCGCTGGTGGCGGTGATCGGCCCGCCGACGTCTCGCGCCAACGCCGCCGCCCAGGGGTGACTGGACTGGCGCATGCCGACCCCACCGGGGCCGATCAAACAGGGCGGCAGATCGGACCGGGCGGGCACGACCAGCGTCAGCGGGCCCGGCCAGTGCTCCGCGGCAAGAGCTTCGGCGGCGTCGGGCCACGCGGCCGCCAGCGCCTCGGCTTGCTCCGGGCGAGAAACGATCAGGCCGAACGGCGCCATCTCGGCTCGGCCCTTGAGCGCCACCAACCGCTCGAGGGCATCGCGCCGGCGGATGTCGGCGGCAATGCCGTACATGGTCTCGGTGGGAAAACACACCAGGCCACCGGCGGCGAGCGTACGTGCTGCAGCGGCGATGCGCTGCGCGGTGGCTGCGCCGAGGCTCACTGCTGTTTTTGCAGCGCGTCGTCGTCGCCGGCGACACGTGCCGTGGTCGCCTTGCGATGAGCCGCCAACTTCGCCGCGACGTCGGCGTCGGCGACGCCGATGATCTGCGCCGCCAGCAACGCGGCGTTGACCGCGCCATCGATGGCGACGGTGGCCACGGGAATTCCCCGCGGCATCTGCACGGTGGCGTAGAGCGCATCGGTTCCCTGCAGCGCGGTCTGCGCCAGCGGTACGCCGATAACCGGCAAGGTGGTGTGAGCTGCGGCCACGCCGGCCAGGTGAGCCGCACCGCCCGCGGCACAAATCAGCACCTTGATGCCATTCTCTCGCGCCTTGCTCACGAAGCCCATGGTGCGCTCCGGGGTGCGGTGGGCCGACATGATTCGGATCTCGTGGGCGATGCCCAGCTCGACGAGCTGGTCGGCACATGGCGTCATCAGCGGCAGATCCGATTTGCTGCCCATCAAAATTGCTACCTGCGTCTTGGCCATTGCTCCCTCACTGTCCGCGCGCTCCAATGTCGCGGCGGAACTGCATTCCTTCGAAAGAAATGTTGTCCACGGCAGCGTACGCGCGGGTGCGCGCAGCCTCGACATCCTCGGCGAGTGCCGTCACGCCCAGGACCCTACCACCGGCCGTGTACACGCTCCCGTCGCGCGCAATCGTTCCAGCATGGAACACCACCACGTCGTCATCGCCCTCGACGGTGTCGAGGCCAGAGATCAGAAATCCTTTGTCCGGTGACCCCGGATATCCCCTGGAAGCGAGCACCACACACACCGCGGCCCGCGGATCCCACCCCAGCGAGCCCGAGGGCAGCGCACCGGCGGCCGCCCCGGCGAGCCACTCGGCCAGATCGCCCTGGAGCCTCGCCATCACCGGCTGCGTCTCGGGATCGCCAAAGCGGCAGTTGTACTCGAGCAACCACGGCGCGCCGTCGCCATCGACCATCAAACCGGCGTACAACACACCGCGGTAGTCGATGCCATCGGCGGCCAACCCGGCGATGGTTGGTTGCAAGATCTCGCGCTCGGCCCGGTCGAGCAACTCCGGCGTTGCCCACGGCGCCGGCGATGCGGTGCCCATGCCCCCCGTGTTGGGCCCCTCGTCGCCGTCGAAGATGGCCTTGTGGTCTTCGGCCTGGGCTAGCACCTCGTAGCGCTTGCCATCGCTGATCGCCATGACCGACAGCTCGCGTCCGGTCAGCCGCTGCTCGACGATCACGCGTTTGCCCGCGTCGCCAAACCGCCCCTGCTCCAGCATTTGCCGCGCGGCCGCGCGAGCCTCGTCAGCCGAGGAGCACACCACCACGCCCTTGCCACCGGCCAGGCCGTCGGCTTTGACCACGACCCGGTCACCGAGCCGCTCGATCGCGGCGTCGGCTTCGGCGACCGACGCGCACGCCGCAAACTCGGCGGTGCGGATTTCGTGGCGGGCAAAAAACTCCTTGGAGAAGATCTTCGAACCTTCGAGCTGCGCGCCGTCGGCCCCTGGACCAAACACCAGGATGTCTTTGCCACGCAGGCGATCGGCCAGCCCGGCAACCAGCGGTGCCTCGGGTCCGACGACCACGAGCCCGACGCCGTGATGGACGGCCGCTTGTTCCAGTCCGTCGAGATTGCTCGCCGCGATATCCAGACATGTAGCGTCTTTGACCATGCCCGGATTTCCCGGCGCGGCCCACAGCTCGTGCCCCGACCGCGCCAACCGCCACACCAGAGCGTGCTCGCGACCACCGCTGCCTACGACCAATATTTTCACGCTGTCCCTCCTCTAGTGACGGAAGTGACGGAAGCCGGTAAACAACATGGCGATGCCGTGCTCGTCGGCGGCGGCGATGACTTCCTCGTCGCGGATCGAGCCGCCGGGCTGGATCACCGCGGTGGCGCCGGCCTCGACCAGTGCATCGACGCCGTCGCGGAACGGGAAGAACGCGTCCGACGCCACGCAGCTGCCCTCGAGCGGCATCTGCGCTTTGAGCTTGCACAGCTGGACCGAATCGATGCGCGACATCTGACCGGCACCGACCGCCATGGTGCGCCGGCCTTTAGCGAACAAGATGGCGTTGGACTTGACGTGCTTGGCCACGCGCCACGCGAAGTCGAGGCTGGCCAGCTCGTCAGCGGTGGGCTGGCGTTTGGTTACCACCCTGGCGTCGGCAGCGGCGGCCACACCGTAGTCGGCCGACTGCAACAAGATGCCGCCGGCGACGCTGCGCATCGCCCAGCCTTTGTCGGTGGGCGACACCTTCATCTCGCCCGTGGCGACCAGCCGCAGGTTCTTTTTCTTCTTCAGAATCTGCCGGGCCTCGTCCGAGTAGCTCGGCGCGATCACGCACTCGAGGAACGTCTCGACCAGCTGGGTGGCCAGCGCTTCGTCGACCTGGCGGTTCACGGCGACGATACCGCCGAACGACGACGTGGGATCGGTCTGCCGGGCCAACTTGTAGGCGACGGCGACACCGTCGTCGGAGCTGGCGACGCCACACGGATTGGTGTGCTTGACGACCACCGCGGTCGGCGCCGTGAACTCGAGGCAACAGCCGAGCGCACCGTCGAGATCGAGCAGGTTGTTGTACGACAGCGCCTTGCCCTGCAGCACTTCGGCGCGGGCCAGGCTCGGCCGGTCGCCGGATGTGGCCAACGGGCTGCGCTTGTCCGCGTAGTACGCGGCGATCTGGTGCAGGTTCTCGCCGTAGCGCAACGTCAGTGCCCGCTCCCACTGCAGCGACAACACGCCGGGGAACGGCGCGCGCTCGGTGGTTTCGTCGGCGCGGTCGAACGACGTGAGATACGCGGAGATGGCCGCATCGTAGGCGGCGGTAGCGGCGAACGCCTTGCGCGCGAGCTCGAACCGGGTTTGCTGCGACAGCGCACCGTCGTTTTCGCGCAGCTCGCCCAGGACCTTTTCATAGTCGCTCGGATCGATGACCACGCCGACCCGCTCGTGGTTCTTGGCCGCGGAGCGCAACATGGACGGGCCGCCGATGTCGATTTGCTCGATCGCCTCGGCAAACGTGGTGCCTTCCTGGGCGATGGTCTGCTCGAATGGGTACAGGTTGACCACGATCAGATCGATGGGCGCGATGTCGTTGGCTTCCATCTGCGCGATGTGGTCCTCGGTCGGGCGGCCCAGCAGGCCACCGTGGATCTTGGGGTGAAGCGTCTTGACCCGGCCGTCGAGGATCTCCGGCGCGCCGGTGTGATCGGACACCTTGGTGAGCGCGACACCGCCCGCGCTCAGGGCCCTCGCCGTCCCTCCGGTGGACAAGATCTCGACGCCTAGCTGGCTGAGCCCCTTGGCGAATTCGACGATTCCCGCTTTGTCGGAAACGCTGATGATGGCCCGACGAACTTTGCTCATTTTGTTGTGCCTCCGGAGCTGGTGAGGCCCGGATCTACCACAAAACGAAAAAGGAGCGGGGCACTCGCCCGCTCCTTGTCGGCTACTCCCGAGATTTGTCTAGTCGTCTTCGGGATTGAGCGAGCCCACGCCGAGCTCCTCGGGTGACGGCGACGCCATCTTGAGCTTCAGCAGGCCGCGTACCTCGACCTGACGAATGCGCTCGCGGGTGAGATTCATGATCTCTCCGACCTCTTCGAGGGTGATCCCGCCGCGGTCGGCGACGTCGAGGGAACAGGTCTGCTCCAGCTCCCACGGCTCCAGGTCCGGGAAGTTGATCTTGATCGACCCGGTCTCGGGATTCACATCGAGATACAGGTGGTGTTTGCAAGCCACCCACGGGCACGGGCGCGACTCTTGCGCGCACGCGGCACGGCTCGTCGGCCGGGGAATGTCCACGGGCGGGTACAGCAGCCGACCGACGCGCAGCTCCTCGCGGGTAAGCCGCTTCATCGCGATGGTCTTGGACCGGGGCCGACTGCGCCGTCGCCGCCGTCGTACCTTGCGGCTGATTTTGGGCGGCTCGTTGTCCTGGTCCGCGTCGGCGCTCGCCTCGGCGACGTCGTTCGCTACCTGCTCGTCCTCGATCGCGGTGGTCGGCTTGTCCGTGTCCGCCGCGACCGTGTCGCCAGCATCGCTCTCAACCAAGGCATCACCTCCGCGCGTCGCGATGGTGTCTCTTTCCATGTCTCGGTCGAGGTTGTTCATCAGTGTTGCTCCTTCGTGGCTCATTGCGTTGGTGCTCGTAGCTCGTCCGGGGTGACGCGCCGTCACAGCAAGTCTTCAGCGCTCCCCGCGGCGCCGGTGCTACTGAACTGGTCCGATTGCGGCCCGGCGATTTGCCGGGCGATTGGCTCGATTCGACGCATCAACTCGTCGGCGGTCTTGCGCGCCTCGGACAGCTCGCGCTTGAGGCTGCGCCGCGTCTTGTTGTCGAAACGCGGCCCTTGCACTTCGGTTTCGAGCTGCGTGAAGACCTTGCTGATGCCGTCCTCGAGCGACTCGATAGCGTTGGTGAAGCGCAGAAACTGCTCGGCGATCTGCTCGATGGTGTAGCCATCCTTCATCAAGCGTTTGATCGCGTTGATGCGACGCAGGGTCTTGGCCGGGTACACGCCCAACGAGCCCCGGTGCTTGCCCTTGCGGCCGACGCGGCGGCTGCGCGGCAAGAGCCCCTGCTGTACGTACTTGCGGAACGTCGCCTCGGAGAACCGCAGCCCCCGCGACGAAACGATGTCCACGATCTGAACCGCGGTGATGCCGTCTGCGAATCGCTGTTCGAGCTCGTTCAGCTCTTCGTCGCTGAATAGCCCTTTGTGAGTGGATGCTTTCGAGCCGCCACCCTTTCGTCCACCGCCACTGCGACTACGACCGCGAGCGGCCAGCTCTACCGCGAGGACCTTGTCGCGATCCCGCCGAGGCGAGGATGCCGACGATCCTGCAATAGGCGACGTATTGTCGGACGCTGCCGCTGTGACTCGATGTACCAAGTGATTCCCCCAGAACGGGCGTGGTCAATCGAGGAACGCGAAGCGGTACTAGCTGAGCTAACCGTATCCGACGAAGCGTTTGGCAAAAGGATTGCCTACTCCCCCGCTCGTCGTTCCTAGCTCATCGCGTGTCCCTCAACCATTATCACGCGCTGTCAGTGTTCTCACTGTATTCTAGTGAATAGAGTCGGTCAACAATATGCCGGTAAATAGAGTCAAGTTTTTAGCTGCTTATATGTTCAGTAGTGCGGCGCGTGCGCGCTGAGGGGATCGCGCCGGCTGCTCTCTGCCGTGTGCTATCTATCGATCCATATGAGGCGCTTGTTGGTAGCGGCTGCGATCGCGAGCGGCGTGTTCGTGATTGGCCCGGGCCACGCCCGCGCGCAGTTCTCCGGCGAACGATTCAGCTCCACGAAGTGGCACGTGCGTTTGGTCGCGCCGCGCAAGTGGAAGGTCAGCCGGCAGCGCTCGTACCCCAACATCCTGTTGTGGATGAGCCGGCAGAAACCATCGGGCAGAATGCTGTTCGCGGCCGAGAACATCAACTGGGACACGACGGCGTTGCAGTACGCCAAGCAGACCGAAGCGCGCCTGCGCAAGCTGGGCTTCGAGGTCAAGGCGCCGCAAGAGCACTCGAGTGGCGCGTACTGGATCGAATTCAACAACGGCAAGCTGCATCTGCAGCAGGCTTTCTTGGTGAACGGCAACATCGGCTACACGCTGACCATGTCGGCCAAGACCGAGCGCATCCTTCGCCAGCTCGGCCTCGCCTACGATGCCACCCTGCGGTCCATCCGGCGCGAGCGCGTAACCCGACCGCTGACGGTGCGGCCGAAAGTGAAGAACCTGCGCGACCGCTTGATCCACACGTCGCCGACGGACACCCCCGAGCCCGTGCCCGCACCGAAGCCCAAACCCGAGCCGAAAAAGGCAAAGTGATGTTCGATACCGTCGACAGCGTCGTGGCCAAGCTGCGCAGCGTGGGCTACATCCCCGACGATGCGCTGGCGACCACCGTGTTCTTGGCGGCCGCGCTCAAAAAACCCATCCTCGCCGAGGGGCCCGCCGGCGTGGGCAAAACCGAGCTGGCCAAAGCCCTGGCCAGCGCCCTCGACACCGAGCTGGTGCGCCTACAGTGCTACGAAGGTCTGGACGAAGCCAAGACCCTGTACGAGTGGAAGTATCCCAAGCAGCTGCTGTACACCCAGATGCTGCGCGACAAGATCGGCGACGTGGTCGCCGGCGCCACCAGCGTGGCCGAAGCAGTCGACCGCATCGCCGAGCACGAGGACGCGTTCTTCTCCGAGCGGTTCTTGAGCGAGCGGCCACTGCTGCGCGCCATCCGCGCCGACAAGCAGGTCGTGCTGCTAATCGACGAGGTCGATCGGGCCGAAGACGAGCTCGAAGCGTTCTTCCTCGAAGTGCTCGCCGAGTTTCAGGTGTCGGTCCCCGAGCTGGGCACCTTGCGGGCCGCTCACGAGCCGATGGTCGTGCTCACCGCCAACAGCACCCGTGAGCTTTCCGACGCGCTGCGCCGGCGCTGTTTGTACCTGCCCATGCACTTTCCCGCCCGCGAGCGCGAGGCGCAGATCATCCGCACGCGAGTTCCGGGCATCGACGCGAGCCTGGCCGAGCAGCTCGCCGCGTTCGTCGCCGGCCTACGACAGCTCGACCTGAAAAAGACCCCGAGCATCTCCGAAACCCTGGACTGGGCGCGTGCGCTGATCGTGCTCGGCACCGATACCCTGGGCGAGGACGTGGTGCGCCAGTCGCTGAGCCTGCTGCTCAAGTACGAGGGCGACATCGAAGTCGCGGCCGACAATGTGACCGCGCTGCTGGGCTCGTAGCCCGCGCCGGCTCAGCCGCCGTCCGCGGCCACCACGACCGAGGTAGACGGCGAGCGACACCATCTCGTCGGTGCCGTAGTTGAGGCCACGCTGGCCCAGCGCGCGAAAATGACGTAGCCGTCGCCGCTGGCCGGGAGCTCCACCGGGTGCAGCAACTTGCCGCCGTTGGTCCGCGACCACGACACGCTGGTGCCGTCATCGGCCATGCCCACCCGGCTGCAAGACAACGACAAAGCGGCGGTCGCGATCGCCAGGATGCTGGTGATACGCGCCGCCGCCATGAAGTTGATTCTGGCGCAGCCGGTCGCTCGCGCAGAAAACTACGTCGTCTCTTCGAATTCCGCGTCGATGACGTCGCCTTCGGCGGACTGGCCGGCGTGCTCGTCGGCGCCACCGGCGTCCGCACCCGGTGGTGGGTAGTCGCCGTCGCCGCCGCTGCCCTTGTACATGACCTCGGCCAGCTTGTGGGTCACTGTCTGCAGAGCCTCGAACGCGGCGTTGATCTCCTCGGGGCTACCCGAGTCCTTGTTGGCCTCGAGCACTTGCTCGGCGTTCTTGATTTCCTCTTCGACCATGAGCTTCTCGGCCTCGGGAATCTTGTCGCCGTTGTCCTCGATCAGCTTCTTGGTGTTGTAGATGAGCGAGTCGAGCTTGTTGCGCGCTTCGATGGACTCGCGGCGAGCCTGGTCCTCCGCCTCGTGAGCTTCGGCATCCTTGACCATGCGATCGACGTCGGCATCGGACAGACCCGACGACGCGGTGATGGTGATGTTCTGCTCTTTGCCCGTCGCCTTGTCTTTGGCGCCCACGTTCAAGATACCGTTGGCGTCGATGTCGAAGGTGACCTCGACCTGGGGCACGC
>Ga0114931_10003697_pt1 | contig 19273 bp, 14 predicted proteins | sample 2SBtaG_FD_89579 | JGI IMG/M metagenome (GOLD analysis project Ga0114931, IMG submission 89579) | Deep subsurface microbial communities from Kolumbo volcano to uncover new lineages of life (NeLLi) - 2SBTROV14_V59a metaG | ecosystem: Environmental > Aquatic > Marine > Volcanic | place: Kolumbo...
GACTATGGGCGTAAGGCGGCGAAAGGGCGCTACTGGCCTTCCTTTGGCCTGGGTATTACATATACCAAGAACAATCAGGTTTTTAACCGTGTTTACGGCGATTTTAACCAAAACTTCCAGGTCCGTGTCGGGGCGCAAATTGATTTTAATATTTTCAATGGCCTTTCCGACGCGGCGGAAGTGAGTCGGCAAACAGCTAATTACTCGATTGCAAATGAGAATTGGGTTAAGACCCGCAGGCAGAAAGAGCTGGAAGTAAAACAGGCTTACCTTAACCTCAAAGCTTTTTCAGAGATTGCCCAAATCAATGAACGCAACGTGCGTTCCGCTGAAGAAGACTTTCGTCTCGCTCAGGAACGCTACCGGGTTGGGGCAGGAACCTCGCTGGAAGTAACCGACTCCCAGGTCAATCTGACACGGGCGCGCGTTCAACTCGTTGCGGCGCAATATGATGCCATGATCGCGAGAGCCCAGCTTGAGGCAGCCATGGGCACCTCGGACCGCCAACAGGAATAACCGTTCCCCGAAAGCACTGCATTGCCTGGTTACCTGAATAAGATGACCAGGCAATGACCACTTACCTCTGATTCTTACCTGTTTTACACCAAGATTCTTCTTGATTGTCAAGGGAAAATTACTTATCTTAAAAGCCGTTTTAATAAGCATAATAAATAAGTACTTATCATCATTAGAAATCACTCCGTGGCGGATTCTTCTTTCCAACGGTTGCGCCATGAATGGCGACAGCGCATTGATGACCGGATGCTGGAAATTGTCGGGTTGCACCATCCTCCATCGCTCTATGATCCGATGCAATATGTAATAAGCGCGGGGGGGAAGAGAATCCGGCCGATGCTGCTATTGCTGGCGTGCCGTGCCGTTGGTGGGGATGTAGAGAGGTCGTGGGACGCCGCCGCCGCCATCGAATTGTTGCACAATTTTACGCTCGTCCATGATGACATCATGGATGGAGATGACACGCGCCGGGGCTGTGCAACCGTACACAAGAAGTGGACTCCTGGTGTTGCCATTTTGGCCGGCGATGGTCTGTTTGTTCTGGCCTACCAGGCTCTGCTGCGAACAGGATCCCCCAACCTTCGAAAAATGGCGGAAATCTTCACCGCGGGAACCCTGACGATTTGCGAGGGTCAGGCGCTTGATCTGGACTTTGAGACTCAGGAAATGGTTGAGCTGCAGGACTATCTTGACATGATCGAACGCAAGACGGCGACACTGTTACGGATGTCGACCTCGATTGGAGCCCTGGTCGGAAATGCACAAGCCGCTGAGGTTGAGGCTCTCGGACAGTTTGGCCGCAACCTGGGCCTTGCGTTTCAAATACAGGACGACCTGCTCGATGTCGTTGCGGACGAATTAACCCTGGGTAAAACACATGGGAGTGACTTGCGGCGAAAAAAGCAAACTTTCTTACTGGTGCATGCACTGGCGCACGCGTCGGCAGCCTCAAGAAATGAATTGCGTGGCTTGTTGTCACAATCCGTTTGGGACTCAACCAGGATCGAGGAATTCCGCGACATTCTCGATGCAGTAGGGTCCCTGCGAGCCGCTCAGTCAGCAGTGGATTCCTATCTCGAATCAGCGAAAAGACAACTTGTTGGTCTCGATCTACCCGGTTGTAGCAGCCAACTGTTGGAATTCGTGGACACCGTTTCAGAACGGAACTCGTGAGCTATTGTGACGATCTTTGACAATGAATTGATCTGGTTTTGCGTTTTAGGTGGGGTCGTATCGGTTGACACGGAAGCCGCCTGGCAAACGATGTTGTCGCAACCCCTGATTGGATGTACGCTGGCCGGATTCATCTTTGGCAATGTAGCGCTGGGCTTAAGCGTGGGTATTCTCTTACAATTGCCCTACCTGATGGAAGTGCCGGTCGGCGGCTGTGAGGTTACATTTTCGAGTCTTGGTGCTCTCATAGGTGCGGGAGTTGCGCTCAGACTTCATGAGCAGTTCCCTGAAAAACAACAGGTTGTTCTCTTCGCGGGTTTGCTGACGGGAATTATCTTTTCGTGGCTGTTGGGGAAATTGTGGCGTCTTTCGCTGGATGTAAATTCTTATTTCGTCCGGGCGGCCCGGACCGCCATCGACGACTACCGCTTTAACATGCTTTCTTTTCTTCACGGCGCAGGTGTGATCAAGTCATTCCTTTTCGGCGCCGGGTTGGTGCTTGTTCTGAGCATTGGACTTGAAACCGTATTGCGGCCTGTGATTCACTCCCTGTCCGTTGGAGTGGACGGGTCGTTGTGGTTGCTGCGTCCGGTTATGATAGGAGCTGGCCTGGCAACGTTGATTAGAATTTTTGTTAAGAAAAAAACGCTTCCGTTTGCGGTGGCCGGCGCCGGTTTGGCCACACTGGCCTTGATAGTCCGGACGGTAACCTGAGATGTCCGCGACAGCGTTCGACATGGTCAGAGCCGTCCACCGTAGCTTTTACATTCAGGCGACTTTCACATACGAAAGGATGCTTGCACTGGGTTACACCGTTTGTTTATTACCTTTTTTGAGAAAGCTGGGCGCGTCCGATTCCGAGATGCATGATATTTTGAAGAATAATTTAAAATACTTTAACACCAATCCTTTTCTCAGTACCTGGGTTCTCGGTGCCGAAATGAATTTACAGGAGCAGCGTTTGACCGGTGAAGGACCAAGGTTGGAGCAAGTCGAACGATTTAGAAAACGCATCAGTCAGGCGCTGGCGGGCCCTGGAGACAATTTGTTCTGGGCAGCCCTCAGACCCGTGAGTGTTCTCCTGGGTGTGATGGCGTCTTGCATATCGCCCGTGGCGGCTCTCGTGACAACTTTCGTAACGTTTAACATGCCGAGTTTTTATGTGCGTCTTTCGGGGGTCATTTTTGGGTACAGGCACGGTTTGAACGTCGTGACGGTTACTAACTTCGACCAATATAATCGGGCCGCCAGGATTTTGGTGAAGGTGGGAGCGTTCATTCTTGTACCGGCCGCCGTGCTGATGAAGACTCAATCACAAACGCACGAATGGACGGCCGTCATTGCCGTTCTATTGGCCGGGGGGATCATGTATTTCCTGCTGAGAAAAGGGTGGTCCGTCACGCTAAATCTCTTGATTCTTCTGGTGGGAGTTGCGTTGTACGCGAGTTTTGTTGCGGCTTTCTCCGCATTTTAATAAAGGGAAAAGTTGGGACTTTGCAGAAAAAAGTAGTTGTTAAAAATAAGTTAGGATTGCATGCCAGGCCCGCGGCTTTGTTTGTTCAAACCGCTTCTAAATTTACATCCGATGTGTTTCTTGAAAGGGATTCACACGAAGTGAATGGTAAAAGTATCATGGGAGTGATGATGCTCGCGGCCGAGATGGGAAGCACCCTCATGCTAACCGTAAAAGGTGAGGACGAGGAGCAAGCTTTGTCCGAGTTAAATGAATTGTTTGAAGCAAAATTTCACGAAGAGTAGATTTGATTTTCTAATGGAAAAACAGCAGGACAATCTGCATTGTGCCTTTTACCTAAAGGGAATTCCAGTTTCACGCGGCATTGCCATCTCAAAAGCTTTCCCTCTTAGCGGCGAGTCCGTCAAGATCGACCCCGCGAATATTGCGGCGGGTGACGTTGAATCTGAAGTCGAGAAATTTAGGAAGGCAGTCGAAAAGGCGAAAGGCGAATTGAGGTCGTTGCAGACAAGAGTTTCCCGAAGAATTGGTCAGGAAAGCGCCAAAATTTTTGATGTTCACCAACTCTTGCTTGAGGACAGTCTCATCATTGATGAAACCGTCAGCTACATCCGCAAGCGCCACAAGAGCGCCGATTCCGCCTTTTATGATATTATGCAAAAATATCAGAACACGTTTGACGAAACCTCGGTCGAATTTTTCCAGGGTCGTGCCTCTGACATTAAAGATGTCAAACGCAGGGTCATCAAACACATCCAGGGTGACCGAACGGACTACTTGAATAAGCTGAAAGGGTCCGCGGTTGTCGTAGCCGTGGACCTAACGCCCTCCGATGCCGTAAAATTAGATCGCCATAAACTGATGGGGTTCGCCACCGACCTCGGAGGCAGGACGTCCCACGTCGCTATCATGGCCCGGTCAATGGGTATCCCGGCGGTCGTCGGGCTGCGCCGAATCTCAAAGGTCATCAAAGCTGACGACCGAATCATCATAGATGGCAACGACGGTGCCGTTCTGATTGAGCCGGACGAAGAAACCCTGAAATATTACCGGGAATTGCAGGAGCAGTACTACGACACGGAGCGCCGGTTGTCGGAGATCCGGGACTTGCCATGTGTCACCATGGATGGCAAGGAAATTGAACTATCAGCGAATTTAGAGTTTTCCGATGAAGCGCTGTCCGCCAAAACTTACGGCGCATGCGGCATCGGTCTCTTCCGTACGGATTATCTCTACTTGGCTACGGATTGCCTGCCATCGGAGGATGAACAGGTCGATGAATACTCAAAGATCGCAAAAGTTCTTTCGCCGGCCCCGGTCATTATCCGAACGATGGATTTGGGCGGCGACAAGCATCCCAAGTCTCTGGCGATCCCGCCGGAAGAGAATCCTTTTTTGGGGTGGCGTGCGATTCGAATTTCTCTTGACCGGAAGGATATTTTCAATACCCAATTGCGCGCGATCTTGCGTGCCAGCCGGCACGGCAACATCAAAATGTTATTTCCGATGATCTCCGGTCTGGATGAATTGTTGGAATGCAAACACGAGGTTGAGAAGGTCAAAACCGCTCTCCGGCGTGAAAAAATTCCATTTGATGAAACTATCGAACTTGGGGTCATGATCGAGGTGCCATCTGCCGCCATGATGGCGGACCGGATTGCCGAACACGTTGATTTCCTCAGCATCGGTACCAACGATTTGGTTCAATATGTTCTGGCGGTTGACCGGGGCAATGAAAGGATTGCTTATCTTTATCAACATCTGCATCCAGCCGTTTTACGAACAATTCAACGGATTGTAGAAGCGGGCCACCGGGCGGGGGTTTGGGTTGGGATGTGCGGAGAAATGGCAAGTGATCCGCTGGCAACGCTGATTTTGCTCGGTCTTGACCTGGACGAATTGAGTGTCAGCCCAATGTCGGTTCCCCAGATAAAAAAAATAATTCGCGCCACTGACTACCCCGAGGCGGTTCGGATTACCAGGAAGGCCCTTACCTTTGACAAAGCTAAGGACGTTGAGCGCTTTATGACAAAGGTGGTTCGGCGGAGGTACAAGGACATCGTTTTTTAATGGCCCCTTTTTAGTGTACAAGATTGATTGCCAGGGAGTTGAGAACGAGATGGCCGGAGCAGATGCGGAATTTCGACTGGCTTTGTGATATTGCTTCTGAAGTTAGACAAGCGATCCTGCCTGCGCTGTCGGGCAGCGCGGCACGGGAACGCAAACAGGTCGCGTTTTCAGGTGATACGACTTTCGGGATCGATATGATTGCGGAGGGAGCTTTACTCAGGGCCATCGAACGGGCAGATAGAAAAATCGCCTATTTTTCGGAGGACAAGGGTTTTGACAAATTGCATCCAGAGCCGGAATGGTTGCTCATTGCGGATCCGATCGACGGTACCCGGCCGCTTCTTTGCGGTTTCGAAGCCGTGATATCGTTGGCCTTGTGTGATTATTCCGAAGTGGCCACTTTCGGCAGCGTCGTGTCCGCGGTTATTCTGGAAATCGGCACGGGCGTTTTGTTCTATTCGGAACGGGGCCATGGGGTTGAAACGCAACCAGCAATGAACGGGTCGCCATCCACGACAACGGAGATCGCGAGCATGTTTTGGACATTCGATACTATCGGCCGGCCGGTGCGGCGCGTCATGTTCTATTTGGAGAATTTGATAAATCACTCCGGACTGAAGGGAGGGCCGTTTCTTCTCAACAGTGCTGCCTTTGCCATGACCAGAATCCTGACGGGCCGGATAGATGCCCACATTGATGTAGGCGGTCGAATTTTGCAAGATAACCCTGAGAGCGAACCGGAGTTTCGCGGCATCAGCGGTGGACGCGTAGTGGGAACGTTCCCTTATGACATTGCGGCTGCCTACCTGCTGCTCAAAGAGGCCGGCTGTGTCATCTCCGACGCCTACGGCCAGAGCCTGGATGACAAATTCTTGATCCAGGATGGGAAAAGCGCGGTTGTATCATGTGTTGCCGCGAGCAACGAAGAACTACACCGAAATATATTAAACGCACTATCTGGGGAAATGAACACCCCGGACATAAACTGAAAGGAGCATTTGTATGTCTTCCACGATTTTCACATCGGAGTCCGTGACTGAAGGACATCCGGATAAAGTCGCAGATCAGATCTCAGATGGAGTTCTCGATGCGATTTTTCAAGAAGACCCACACGGTCGTGTTGCCTGTGAAACTTACGTGACCACCGGCCTTGTTCTGGTTGGGGGAGAAATAACAACGGATACTTACGTTGATGTTCCCTCTGTTGTTCGGGGTGTCATTAAAGAGATTGGTTACACCGATGCTAACTTTGGGTTTGATTACCTGACATGTTCAGTTCTCAATGCTATCCAGACGCAGTCTCCGGACATTGCCATGGGAGTTGACCGTGACGGTGCCGGCGACCAGGGAATGATGTTCGGTTACGCAACTAACGAGACGCCCGAATTAATGCCCCTGCCCATCATGGTCGCACATAAGCTGACGCGAAAACTGGCGGCGGTTAGAAAAGACGGCACGCTGCCCTATGTGCGCCCCGACGGCAAATCGCAAGTGAGTGTTCGCTATGAAGACGGGAAACCGGTGCGGATCGAGACCGTCGTAATTTCGACGCAACACAGCCCCGACGTCAGTCAGGAGACCATCAACGACGATGTCATCGAGAAAGTCATTAAACCTGTTTTGCCGGCGGATTTTTTTGATGAGGGAAACATTGTGTTTCATATCAATCCGACGGGACGTTTTGTTGTCGGCGGACCGCATGGCGATACGGGCTTAACCGGGCGTAAGATTATCGTCGACACTTATGGTGGGTTGGGTCGCCACGGTGGCGGCGCTTTCTCAGGGAAAGACCCGACGAAAGTGGACCGCTCCGCTACCTATGCCGCACGCTATGTCGCCAAGAATATCGTAGCGGCAAAGCTTGCGGACAGGGTTGAAATTCAATTGGCCTACGCGATCGGCGTAGCGGTACCCGTTTCAATCCGGGTTGAAACTTTTGGAACGGGTCAAATTCCCGATGAAGAAATCGAACAATTGGTCAAACAGAATTTTGATTTGACTCCGAAAGGGATCATTGCGATGCTCGATTTGCGCCGGCCAATTTACAAGCAAACCGCGGCCTATGGCCACTTCGGCCGCAATGAAGAAGGTTTTTCCTGGGAAAAAACGGACCGTGTCGACGTGCTGGCACGGGGATAATTTCGCGGGAATCATGGTTCAATTAGATAACGCAGTAACCGGCAACACATCGAGACCAGTGACTGTTGTGATAAGTCGTCCAGGTCCCACAAGGGTGTGGAGGCTGGTTTGTATGGCCGGATACTGCTGAGAAAAATAACCAACATAATTGTCAGGAGGCAATGTGAACTACGACGTCAAAGATATTGAATTGGCCAGTGAAGGCCGGAAGCGAATTGAATGGGCCGACAACGATATGCCCGTTTTACGACAGGTCCGCAAAAAATTCGAAGAAGAAAAACCCTTGCAAGGTCGTAAGATGTCAGCGTGTTTGCACATGACGGCTGAAACGGCAAACCTGGCCCGGACTCTCAAAGCCGGCGGTGCCGATTTGCTCATGTGCGCATCCAACCCCCTCTCTACCCAGGATGATGTCACGGCATCTCTGGTTCACGACTATGGCATTGCGGTTCATGCCATCAAGGGTGAGGATAATGAAACGTACTACCGCCACATCAAAACGGCTATTGAGCACGCTCCGGTGGTCACCATGGATGACGGCGCCGACCTGGTCTCCATGATTTTGTCAGACTACCCGGAAATTGGTAAGAATATTCTGGGCAGCATGGAAGAAACCACGACCGGGGTCATTCGGTTGCGGGCTATGGAACGCGATGGTGCTCTCAAATTTCCCGTCATTGCGGTCAACGATGCCGTTACCAAGAATCTTTTTGACAACCGCTACGGCACGGGTCAATCGACGTTGGACGGAATTATTAGGGCCACGGATGTCCTTTTGGCCGGTAAAAGTGTTGTCGTTGTCGGATACGGTTGGTGTGGCAAAGGCGTCGCGATGCGTGCCCGTGGGATGGGTGCCAACGTCATTGTCACGGAGGTCGATGTCGTGCGGGCGCTTGAAGCTGTCATGGATGGATTTCAGGTCATGGCCATGGCACAAGCCTCGAGGGTTGGGGAGCTGTTCATTACGGTAACCGGTGATATTCATGTCATCCGCAAGGAACATTTTGCCGCGATGAAGGACGGCGCCATGGTCGCCAATTCCGGCCACTTCAATGTTGAACTAGATATCGATGGCCTGCGCGAACTGGCAAAAGAAGAGAGAAAGCAAGTGCGTAACTTTGTAGACCAGTTCGTCTTTGATGACGGGCGCCGAATTAATCTGCTGGCTGATGGACGGCTCATCAACCTGTCTGCGGCCGAAGGGCATCCTGCCTCAGTCATGGACATGAGTTTCGCCACGCAAGCTCTGGCCACGGACGTCGTCATCAAACAGGCTGGCAAGTTGGACGCAAAGGTCCACAAGGTACCACAGGAAGTGGAAAATTGGGTTGCCACACTTAAGCTTAAATCCATGGGTATTACCATCGATGAACTGACTCAAGAGCAAAAAACCTATCTGTAATCCTGGGACATGGGTACCTGATGCAGTTATGATTGCTTCACGATATGTCGAAGCCTCACATGGCAAACATGTGAGGCTTTTTTTATTTCTCAATTGACCTGACAATCCAACCTTAACAGCCTCGTATTTCTGCTGCTGTGCCTTGCTATTATTACACAATCCTGGTTGGGACAAAGGCAGGCGTTTTTGCCGGACACAAATGAAGTGCGAAAAATATTTAAACCGGTACGCAATTTCTCCATTGATTTGGTCTCCCTCTTTCGCAGTCCTGCCTATTTCCATTGTCACACACGTTTTGAGTGAGGCGGGTCACAGCGGTGCTTCTAATTCGTGAAACGGAGGACGGTGCCTTTCGCTACAACCAGAGCGCTAATGTCAGACAAGCAATGAATTTGTACACCCAGGCTCCCGGCACGTTAGACGCCCACATTCTGCAGGGTGTTGGTTAGCGGAATGTAATACTTTGTCTAAAGTAACGTCAAAATGTTACCGAATTTAAATAAAAACAAAACTGGTCCAGAGCGAAAATAATAATTCTAACACGAGGTTGGACGTGAATCAATTACCTTATGAGAATAAACCGTCTATCACTAACCCCGCGAACTCCTCATTTCGGGAGAAGCTTGGTTACGCTACGCAGTGGGGCCTCTTGTCGCTGCTCATCCTGGGTTCCTGGCGTTGTTCAATCGATAAGCCGAGTGCCCCTTCATGGGATGTAAACGTCGCCGTCCCTTTAATTAGTAAGACTTACACCATGTCTGACCTTGCGGATGACGAGGATGCCGTTTTCGTTGATAGTTCCGGAACGCTTGGTTTTGAGGAGACGTCGCAGCTCGACCAATACAATGTTGGGGGCCAACTTGATATTGACGATATTGAGGATTCATTTAGCCAGCAACTTGGTATTTTTACGGTCAAGTCACCAGGTTCTGAATTCACGGGCGTTTCCCTGCGGGAAATATTTTCGAATGCGGATATTCTCGATGGCCAAACCGCCATCGTGCCAGGTTTTGATTTTGCGACTGACAAGAAAAATCTGAACACTTTTGATGCCTTTGAATATGTAGTTATCGATAGTGGTGAGATAACCGTCGAAATCACGAATCAATTGGCGATTCCTTTGGGGAGTCCGATCACCCTGGAGGTGTGGGATGCCACAACTGATTCACTCATCGTGCAGGTAGCAACCAATGACCAAATCGCACCCGGAACATCAGCCAGTTTTTCCGCAAGCCTGGCGGGGAAGAAACTCCCGAATAGTCTTGCGATTCGCATGCTCGCCTCATCTCCGGGAAGCGGCGGCAGTCCGGTGGTTATTGACGCTGACAGCCGTTTCGAAATGGGCGGCACCGTGAGCGACCTGAAGGTGAGCGAGGCCGTTGCCCGCATTCCGGCACAGGTGGTTTCAAAATCTGACCAACTCGCGATTTCTGACTCCATTGTTGTTTCCGACGCGAGGGTTGCGTCAGGTGCCATTCATCTGAACCTCTCAGGGGGTATTCCGTTGGATGCCTGGCTGATCTATGAATTGCCTGACTTCTACCGGCCAAACGGCGAAACGCTGCTCGATTCCTTTTTCATAAGCAAAAATATTGCGGTCGCTAACACGATCGATTTGCGCAATACAGTCCTGCGGCCCGGGGCGGCTGATTTTGGTGAGCAGGAGATTGGTTTTAACTGGACGATCAAAACCGTTGACACCGGCACCGGTAAGGTGCGAATCAGGAGTACTGACAAGATGGATGCCGGTTTTAGTTTGAAGGCTGTAAAATTTTCACAAGTGACCGGTAAACTTGGCAGGCACAGGCTGGATATTTCACAGAATGACATCGTATTCGATATTCCCGCGGACCTGGACAGCATCTTTTTTGCAACCGCTCAGTTGGAGTTGGTTATTAACAATCGGATCAATTTTCCTGCCCGCATCGCTTTTGAAATAGAGGGGCAAAACGACGGCGGCCTGGTTTCACATCTGGCCGTCGACGAGATCGTTCAACCAGCTCCCACGCCCGGTGAAATGCGTCAAACAGTGGTCGTTCTGAATCAAGAGAACAGTAATATCACCGAATTCATCAGCATTCTCCCCTCTTTAATAAGGATTGCCGGAGCAGTTGAGATTGGCGATTCTGACTGGGTGGGCACCGTTTCTGAGACCGATTACGTCGATGGTGAAGTCAGGATTACCGCACCTTTTGCAGTGCGCTTGCCCAGCCAATCGATCGACTCGGAAATCAAGCGCTTAGACATCGACGATGATGTGCAAAATGATATTATTGACAACCTGGGCAAGGGTGAATTTTTTGCCGAAATCACCAACCATCTGCCACTGGGTGCCAGCATCGAAATTATGTTTGGAAGCAGCGAAGCGACGGTTTTTGACGCACCCTTGCTACAAATCGGACCGCTGCGGACGGATGGCGCGGCCGTCAACAATTCCGGATACGTCGACGTTGGGCAAAACTCCGAAGTGACGTTCTCCTTGACGGAAGAACAAATGCAGACATTTCTGAGTGACAGTCTTTTTTCCGGCGTAAGACTCTTGATGGACGGGACCGGTGGCGAATTCATTCGTGTCCGAGGCTCTGACTACATCGAAATCAAATCATATACACAGGTAAAAGTTAGAGTCAATCAAAACTAATTCAAAGGAAGCCAGCCGCATGACGACGACAACTAGGAAAACGCAACTTTATACGATACTAATTCTCTTCGTGCTGGTAAGTGTCGCAGCCGCTCAACAAGGCATGTCGAACGCAAGAAGTGTAGCCATGGGCAGCGCCTACACCGCCATCGCGAGAGGCATTGAGTCCCCATCATGGAATCCCGCCAACCTCGGGCTGACGGCCAGGAGAGCTTACCGCTTTAACCTGATCAGTGTTGGCTTTGGCATCAGCAATAACAGTTTCAGTAAAGAACAGTACGATTTGTACAACGGCCGGCATTTGAGTGAGCAGGACAAGCAAGATATTCTGGGCAGGATTCCCAGCGAAGGTTTGGCTTTCGATCTGGACACCGAGGTGCAAGCTCTCGGCTTCAGCTTTGGAACATTTGCCTTTACGGCAAACGCACTCGGGGCCTCGAATTTCTCCGTCTCGAAAGATATCGCCGAGCTGGTTCTGAATGGCAATGAATTCGGACGCATGTACGAAATTGGCGACACGGAGGGCGAAGGCTTTGGCGTCTCCAGCTTTGGCGTGTCCACTGCCTTTCGACTCGATATTCCGGGCGTTCGTGAATTTGCCATCGGGGTCTCCGCCAAATACTTGCGGGGTTTAGCCTATGCCAAGGTCGTTGAAGCCACCAGTTCAATTACCACGGATATCGATGGCCTTCACAGCAACGGCCGCGTTGCCATCGACCGTTCTTACGGTGGCAACGGCTATGCGTTTGACCTTGGAGCCGCCGCCAAACTGAGCCGCCGATGGTCCATGAGTCTTGGCGTCAGTAACGTGGTGAGCGAGATAAACTGGACCCGGGAGACCAAACGGTTTACGTACACATTCAGAGCCGATTCTCTCAGCGCGGAACGAATCCAAAGTTCTGATATCGATTCCGTGTTCATCGATTCCGACAAGACCGTGGATATTGATCCCTTTACAACGAAAATCGGCCCGGAGATGCATTTTGGGATTGCCCGATCCACGAAGCGGTTTACGCTAGGCTTTGATCTGTCGCGGGGCCTGGTCGAAAAAGTCGGCGTCTCCACAAAACCGCGAATTGCCGTCGGCACGGAACTTCGTCTCATTCCTTTCCTCCCCATGCGGGCCGGCACCTACACGGGTGGACGCGACGGCTTTTCAACCTCCGCCGGTTTCGGCCTGGATTTCGCGATTTTTTCCTGGGATTTTGCAATACTCAGCCGCAACGGTGCATTTAATGGCAAAGGCTTGGGAGTCGCTTTCGATTGGATGTTCCGGTTTTAGGTTAGTGCGACAAGAACTGCCTGGGTCGTGCCATGGCGAAACAGTACGAATCGAATCCAGATTTTTCCGCCCGCATCATTTTCTCATGACAAAAAGGACAAAGAGGCCACCGATAAAGAAAACACCGTTGGTTAGCCAAGCCGCTACCAGGGGGGGGAGAATGCTTAGTTGTCCGAGGGTTTTGACAAAACTGGACATCCCGAAGTACAGCAAGTAGATAACAATACTGATAATCGCGCCAAGAATAATGCTGCCCCGGTTGCGTCTCGATGAAATGGACGCGCCAAAGAGGACCAAAATGAGACCGGCGAACGGGGTGGAGAACTTGAATGCCAGATCGACGCGCCACTTGGTTGGGTCACCGCCATTTCCATATATGCTATCAATATATTGCTGCAATTGGATCAGGGACATGTTCTCTGGCTTGACCTGTTTTTTTAAGATTTGTTCCGGGCCAAAAGTGAGGGTAGGATCCCGTAGCTCTTGAAAAGGGACTGCGTTTTCCGTGCCTTTGAAGAAGGTGCGTTTGAAGCCGTTTTCCAGAAGCCAGCCCTCTTCTTGCCAGCGCATTGTCTGGGCATCAACCCGCTGCAAGATTTGGTTGGCGATATGTTCCTGGATTGTGACCCGATTAGCCAGATTGGTCCTTGAATCGAAGCGGCCGATGAATATCGTTCGGTTGTTCGCGGTTGTCCAGAAAACATTGTTGACCCGTTTTCCGTTCATCGAAGGCGCGGAACCGATGTATTCCATTTCGATATCTGACTTCCGTTGACTGGCCTCAGGCACGATGGTTTCGTTAAGTTCGAAGGCGCCAATGCTCAGGATGAGGCTGACTAACATCAAAGGCGAGATGATGCGCATCACCGAAATGCCAGTCGATTTCATTACGATCAATTCGTTGTTGCGGGCCTTCTGGCTTAGGCTAAACATGCCGCCAAACAACATCGCCATCGGCAGAGCTTGCGAGATGATGAAGGGGATATAAGCGAGGTAATACTGGACGATGATTTTTCCCGCAACGGACTTATCGATAAACTTGCCGAGGTTGCCGACCAGGTCCACGAAAATCACGAGGAGAGAGACTCCGGCAATGCTGAGAAAAAAGGTAAAAAGAAAGCCGCGTATGAGGTACCGGTCCAGAATTTTCATATCAGCTCACCGACCGTCGTCTGATCGATGACTCAGCAAAAGCGCGGGCAGTTGTGCCAAAGTGATTTCTCCGATGATCCGGAATGTCATGTAAAGGCCAATTGTCCCAATGACAATGTTGGCGGTCCACATGGCCCAGAAAGGAGAAATGATCCGTCTGTCGGCGAGAAACTCACCCCCGATCAGAAACGCCCAGTAGATGATCCAGAATCCAATGCTGAGAAGGATTGCGACGGCCCATCCACGTTTTCGCACCAGCATGCCTAACGGTGCTCCAACCAAAATAAAAACAATGCAGGCGGCTGGTATGGAATATTTCTTGTATACTTCCACCAGGTTGATATTGATCGATTTTTGATAACTTTGGATCATATTCAATTCCGAACGCACTTGTCGCCGTAAACTCTTATGTTCCTGGATGGCCGACTGCAGGCTGCCGGTTTGTTTATTGCCTGTAAAAAGATACTTGTTTACCTGTTTGCGGATCAATTCTCGAAGCTGTTTTCGCCTATCCTGAATACGGTTGCGGTTTTCCGTGACTCTTGCCATCAGGTCGGTGGCACTCTTTTCACGATCTCCCCGGTAGCTGGATTGCCGTCTGTGCAAGAGCAGTTGGTCCATGGGGATACGGATGATGTGTTTTGGAAATTCTACCCGTGTCAACGATTCCGCTTTATCAAGATTGACCTCCTGCAGTTCTCCGTCGAACAAGGTAATTTCCAGAAGTCCGCTGCTCTGATCAACCTTTAACTCGCCCTCTTTAGCTGTAATAGTTTTGATAAGATTGGACTGTGAGTGGTCTGAAATGACGACTTCCTCGACATGGGATTGGTGATTCCGTTGCACAACTCTCTTGGCGAGAATACTATAATGAGGAATACCATCATAGATAACGCCGGGGTCGAGATCTATCATGGGTTTCTTGCGCGCGATATCGGTAGCCAGAAGCCGGGCGCGATGATTGAAATCGGGAAGGACTTCGTTGTTAAACCAGATTAAGCCTCCGGCCAAAATCGCCGATAATAGCAAGAGGGGAGGCAAGACGCGATAGATCCCGATTCCACTTGCCCGCGCGGCCGTCGTCTCATTTTCCGCGGCAAGCCGCCCGAAAGCCATAATCGTAGCAGGTAAAACAGCCATGGGCACGGATAGTGCCAGCATCCAGGCAAGATTGAGAAACATGAACTCCATCACGACCGGGAATGGAATTCCCTTGCTGATAAATTTTTCAAACTGCTTGTAAAGCAAGTTCAAGACGAAAAAGCTATTGATCGTCAGGAGGGTCAGAAAAAACGGACCAATGTGTTCACGAATAACATAACGTGCCAGAACTCGAACCATGGATAATATCAACCTTAAAATAGGATTCCCCTCAGTCAGCACCGTCTCTGGTATTCTTCGAGGGCCGGTTACGGCATCAGGCAGGAAGACATTGTGACCGAAAATATACGACTGAGGCTTATTTATCGCAAGCCAATTCCTCAGTGAAACTTGCGAGTTAGATCAGGCGTTTAATGCAATATTCATGTTCATCTTCTCCGGTTTCAAATCGGAATTTTTTCTTGCAATTATACTTTTGATTTTTTATCTTCATCTACTTTTCTAAGTCTTTTATACTCAATGGATAACAAATATTTCCTGGGAGGCAATATCGAGGAGTTGTTACGAGTTAGATTTTGAACTTTCGGCAAGGTTGGAATCTGCTATAATTTACTCGTTGTTTGCCGCAAGAATTTGACGACTGCTCTCAGGAAATGATTTTCGCAAGCCAATCCAGAAGGCGAAGCGTTGCCATAGGTTTGATTTTGTGCAGCACTTATGCCTTCCATTTTTGTGATGTTGCATTTGCAGGGTCGGAGGACGAGGATCGGATCGGCCTGCAAATAGATTCCTCCCCTGAATCACCTTCCAGACTTCTCCCCAGAACCGGGCAAGGCACCTTTACTATTCACGGTTATATCCCCGGGCCCGTAACCGCCTTTTCATCAATTGTGCCCGAATTGGAGATGGAGTCTTTCGACTCGCCTGTCTTGCTCCACCGCACCATAATGGACAATGATCTGCAGCCCCCGGCGGTCCTGAGCTTCGATGAGTACGTCAATCAACGGCAAGAAGAACAGTTGCGAAATGAGTGGCGGGAGTATGCTGCATTGCATGTTATCGAAAATCCGGATGGCCGGGACGGGCCGGGCGGCATCAATCTTGAAATTCCCGTCAAGATAAAAAGTAAAACCTTTCAGAAGATTTTTGGCAGCGGCAAGGTCGGCCTGATCGTGACCGGAGACATCCGAATGCAGGCAGGGCTCCGGCGCGAGAACAGAAGTGAAGTGAGAGATGCCCTGACGCGCGGCTCTAGTACCAATTTCAAAATGCAGCAGACGCAGCGTTTTTCGGTCACTGGTAAGATTGGGGAGAAAGTCACCGTAAACGTGGACCAGGATAGTGAGCGTGCCTTTGAATTTGACAACAATGTCAAGCTCGTCTACCAGGGTTTTGACGATGAAATTTTGCAACGTTTCGAGGCTGGCAATATCGCACTCTCGCTGCCTGGAACCCGCTATGTGACCTTCAGCGGTAAGAATTCTGGCTTGTTCGGTCTCAAGGCTCAAATGAAATTGGGCAGCCTCGACTTGACCACAATCGCGAGTCAGGAAAAAGGCGAGAGTCAGAAGCTGAGCCTTACCGGAGGCGCAACAGCCGGGAAACACCGTATCGAAGATTACCGCTTCATGGAAGGCCTCTACTTTTTTCTTGACAGCACCTATGTTGAGCAGTACCGATATTACGACGCGGACGGGAACCATCAATTGCAGCCCCAAATTGCGACCCGGATCATTCCCGATTCAATTGAAGTATATAAAGCCGCGGCTGGTTATGAGGAGCAATTTCCCGACAAGGTCATTCCCGGTTTTGCCACCTTTGACGGCACCGTGGCGGACCCTGACAATTTTCAAACTATCATCGGAGACAGGATTCAGGCCCAGTTTATCCGTTTAGAAAAAACCGAGTATTTCGTTGAAAACGATCTTGGCTATATTCGCTTGAACACGCCGTTGCAGGATTCTGAAATACTGGCCGTGGCCTACAAGACGCTAGACCAGGAAATTGTGGGTGATCTCAATTTTGTGCGCGATACGACCTCGACACGACGCATTGTTCTCAAACTTATTCGAGACCGCAGTCCGCTGCCAACACACCGGACCTACAACCTCGAATGGAAGCACGTCTACTCGCTTGGCTCCCGAAACATTTCGGAAGATGGTTTCCGCGTTATCATGTTCAACAAACCCTCGTCCGGGTCCCCGCAGCAGACCGACGCGAATGGGCGCTTCTGGCTTAACATTTTCGGTTTGGATTCGAAGAACCTCGATGGCGGTTTGGTGCCGGATGGCGAAGTTGATAACGACATCAACATCGTTGATCTGGCCAGGGGCGAGGTACATTTTCGGGACTTGCGTCCGTTTGATCCGGTCGGCTATTTTGTTGACCGGGATAATAATGCGGCCACTCCCCCGGACTTGGTGCTGGACCTGGCTGATGCCGACAGGACCCCGGAAATTTACGACCAAACGGACCAGAGCATTATTCAGGGCGCGAGCGATTTTTACCTCGAGGTTGAAACCAAGAACCGCGGTACGGAATACAACCTGGGCTTTAATGTGATCGACGGCTCTGAAATCGTGACCCTGGATGGCCAGACTTTACAAAAGGGCCGTGACTACACCATCGATTATTTTTCCGGGCAACTGATCCTGTTGAACGAACGGGCAAGCAATCCGTCTTCTCAGCTCGATGTCAGCTACGAGAGAAATCAGCTTTTCCAGTTGGAGAAAAAAACGATCCTGGGGATGCGTGCCGAGTACAATCTGGGTCGGGACTCTTTCATTGGAGGGACTGTCCTTTATTTGAACGAGAGCACCCTGGATCGAAAAGTCCGTGTCGGACGCGGACCGATGCGAAATTTAGTATGGGACTTGAATACACGCCTCAAGTTTCGACCCAATTTTATTGGCAAAGCCTTTGATTTTCTGCCTCTGATTAGAGCGAAAGGCGAGACATCGCTTAATTTCGAAGGTGAAATTGCTCAGGTTATGCCAACACCTAATACGCTGAATAGCCCGGATACGGGTGATAACCGCGGCGTCGCCTATATTGACGACTTTGAGGCCGCCAAGAAAACGACCAACCTCGGAGTGCTGCGCCAAAACTGGACGCTGGCTTCACAGCCCCGCGACGGGATTCACTCTTTTCGCAATCGAATCAATAACTTCATCTGGTACAATCCGGTCGACCAGGTCCCGATCAAAGATATTTTCCCGAATCGAGAAATTAACATCAACCGAACGGAAACCAGCCAGCATGTGCTGACGATCGATATATTCGATCCGGAGGACGACCAACCCGACACCAGCAGATGGACCGGCGTCATGCGCGCACTCTCTCCCGGGTTATTCGATCAATCTCAGACAAAATTTGTCGAACTTATGGTACAGGGGAATTCCGGCAGGCTCCACCTTGACCTCGGCAGTATTTCCGAAGATATTATTCCGAACAATCGGCTGGACTCCGAAGATATTCCTATCGGCGGAGCCCGCAACGGAATTTTAGATCCCGGAGAAGATCTTGGAATTGATGGCGTTTCCAAGCGCGATCCGCCCGAGTTGAATTTCCCGAGGAAGGTCACCGGGGACAGTTCCGCTGCTGCCGTTCCGTATGATTTTTGGGATGTAAACCGCGATGGGTTGAAGAATGCGAATGAACCGTGGAGCTATGACGAATGGTTCTATCCGGAACTAAGTCGCCAATATATTACCATTGGCGCCGGTTCGATCAATGGTATGGAAGCCAGTCAAAACGATGCCAGTGGTAGAACTCCCGATACCGAAGACATGAATGGCAATGGCATCGTGGATTTGGCCGACCAGTATTTTTCCTTTTCGTTCTCGCTTTCTCCGGATCATCCGGATACCAGCCTCATCGTCGGGGGGAACCCCAATAACCCTGAGAACCGCGGTGGCCCATGGAAGCTTTATAGAATTCCGCTGGACCCGTCGGTGGCGGACTTGATCGTTGGCAATCCGACCACCAGTTTGATCGAGTATGTGCGTATTTGGGTCGATTCACTCGATTATAATCTCAAATCCGTCGTGGCCACGGTCCCGAATTTTGCCCGGATCAGTATAGCCGAGATCAACCTGGTCGGCAGTGATTGGAAAGAGGTTGGCCTTACGCAAAATGAAAACGACCTTTCCTCCGGCCTGACACCGCCCGATCAAATCGCTGAAGCCTTCAAAATAACGCAAATAAATACCCATGAGAATCAGGCCTATTTTGAATCGCTGGCTGAAATCGGCGTGCAAGGCGAAGAAGATCCGGTGACGGGTGTTCGGGCGCGTGAGCAGTCCCTCGTGTTGCGCGCGAATC
>Ga0114931_10003698_pt1 | contig 19272 bp, 15 predicted proteins | sample 2SBtaG_FD_89579 | JGI IMG/M metagenome (GOLD analysis project Ga0114931, IMG submission 89579) | Deep subsurface microbial communities from Kolumbo volcano to uncover new lineages of life (NeLLi) - 2SBTROV14_V59a metaG | ecosystem: Environmental > Aquatic > Marine > Volcanic | place: Kolumbo...
TGATCGCGAGGATGAGGAGAAAAAACATGAAGCCGGGGAGAATCAGGCCGGCGGCCCGGGGCAAAGGCTGGGCCTCACCGAGACGAAAACCATTCTCGACAAAGGCCAGGCCGATATAGATCCCGGCTATCAGGCCGAAGAAACCGACCACCGCGTTGAGGTCGCCCGCGGCAAGCCGCAGGACCATCTTGACCGGACAGCCGATAAAGATAGAACAGCCGACAATCAACAGCGCCCCGACCAGGAAGCGCAACAGCGGCGAACTACCGCCGCTGGAGACAAATTCTCCCCGGGCCATGGCCAGGGCGAAGGCCCCGAGGACAAAACCGATGATCTCCGGCCGCAGGTACTGCATGCGGATATTATCGTGCAGACGCAGGGCGCCGGCGACATTTTCAAGAAAACAGGAGGCGCAGATCCCGGTATTGGCCGGATTCCCCTTAAAGGAGAGCCAGACCGCCCCGATCCCGATCACCGCCCCCATGATGACAAACCAGTATTTTTTCACCACCGCACCTGCTTGGACTTAATAGTTACATAAATAACTACTCACCCCCATGGCACACCTCAATAGCTACAACCACCGGGGTTGTAACTATTCACAGGGTAGTGAAAATGAAGGCATCGTCCTTGCGAAGCGTACTCCCTGTACGTGAGCCGGGCGATAACGCGGCAGATTCGCTACCCTGTGAATAGTTACAATATTATAACCATTTCCGGGTCGAATAACACCCGCAAAGACAAGAAGAAGACAGCTCAGCCGCAACCACCGGCAACCTTGCGGCGCATGTAGAGAAGTTCTTTGCGCCCTTTCTGGTCCGGATTTTCAGCAATAATCTTCTCAACCTCGGCCAGTACCCCCTTGATTTTCTTCCCCTGGAAGAGCTTGGTGTTCTTGTCGAGAAAGTCGGGGTTCAGGTCTACCGCCTGGCGGTAGAAATGCATCGCCTTCAAGGGATTTTGCAAACGGAGCGCCAAATCGCCAAGGAGCATGAAGACCCGGCCGTCATAGGGAAAATCCTTTTTAAGAGAGGTCAGAAGCTCACTTACCGCCCGGGGGTTATCGCTTGCTAAAATTCTTTCAGCCACCTCGATCTTGCGATCAAGCTCGGGGTTGATCACCACCACCTGGCCGCGGCGGGGATCAACCCCCTTTTCCGGCGGCGGGGCCAGGTAAAGGACCACCGCCATTGCAAAGGCCAGGGCCATCACGAAAAAAATAGAGACCAGATCAAGGCGGTCGAGATTAGAAAGCTTTAGTCCTTCCTCTTCTTCCGCCTTTTCAGGGGGTATTCGGCAATAATCATCCCCTGAGGATGATTTATCTTCCAATTTCGCTGTTCTCCTGGTTTTTCAAATTTCCCGGCAAGGTAAGATCAAGCCCGTCAATGTCTTTATCAATCAGTCGCTTTTCTTTTAGAAGATAACCACTTGGAGGGGGGAACCCAAGGATCGCGCCAAAGTAATAATCGCCTTTGGGCATGAAGAGAAGATAGTTTCCGTCCTTGTCCGTGTAAGCGGAAACATAGGCCGGAATCGCTCCCGGGCGGGTCTTGCGGTCGGCCAGGGCGCAGGCCATGGCGGCCGGGGTCTGGCCGGCGGCAAAAATCCGGCCGCTGACCCGTACCAGGGTTTCATTGCGTTTACGCTGTCTGAGAGCGGCTTCACGCAGGCTCAGAATAGTGAAATCCTGTTCAATGCTTTCCCCGGCCTCTACCTCGTCGACCAGCGGGGTGCCGGAATGCTTGTCCTTGGTACCAAGAGGGCCGAATCGACGACCGTCTCCGCGGGAAATAGCTACCAGCCAATACCTGCCCGGAGGCAGCTTCACCTGATACTTGCCGTTTACTCCCGTCCGACCAGAGATATAATCCGCCGGCCGTCGGACATCGGCGGAATCAAAGACCTGGACCTCGGCCCCGGCCGCCGGTTTGCCGGTGAGATCAAGGATCCTGCCGTTTATGATCGCAAGATCCGCCGCATTGCCAATCCCCGCTGCGAAAGCCCAAAAAAACAGAGAGGCAAAAGCAAAAAATCTCATTGCCATGGTCTCACCTCGGACGGACGTTTAAGTCGTGGTTCTATCATCACCGTGCCTATCCCGGCTTCCCGGTTGGCATCAAAGAGCAGGGGGGCGGCCTCCCACCAGTTTTCCTGCGCGGCCACGTCCTCGGTATTGAAATCGCCAAGGAGGATGTCATAACGCCGACTGCCGCGAAAATTGTTTTTATGAATCGCGATCCCGTGCCCTCCCTCGCGGACAAAAACCGCGATCTCGTTGGCATTGAATTCATTGTCAAATATGGACGCCGCGGGATGAAAGCCACGGATGCCGATGCGGTTGTTGCGGAACAGGTTCCCTCTGATCTCCATGGGACCGCTACGAAACCGGATCCCACCGTCGTTATTACGAAAGCGGCAACCGCTGATCCTTATCGGCACGAAATGACAGTGCAACCCCCAGGAGCCGTATTCGAAATCACAATTTTCAAAACTGCTCCCAAGGCTACGCTCGATGCTGATCTCACCCCAACTCCGCGCCTGTTTTTCTTTAAGGCTGGTAAAGCTGATCCGTTCACCGGCAATCCCTTTGGCGACGATGTCGCCGTAAATCTTTAGCCCCGCTCCCTTGGCAAAGGCGACCGTGGTGCCGGGCGCGATATTGAGTCGGGCCCCCTTGACCACCGTTACCGTCCCCGGATCGGCCTTGATCTTGATCATCCCGTCCCAGCTCACATCACCTGTTACCTGGGAGAGCGGCCAGGTCACTTCCGCCGGGGCGGAAGCGGCACCGGAAAGATCGACCAGGCCGATCCCCTTTTTATCGTGGCCGTCGAATATCTCACGGTCAAGGTCGCTTTTGCCCCACCAATTATTCTTCGCGTCAACCCCGGCCGGACCGTCAACCCCGATCTGATACTTGCGGTTTGAGACGATATTATTGTGATTTATCGCCCCGCTGAAACCCTCAATCCTCAAGCCGCGCTCACCATTGGCGTTTATCAGGTTGGCAGTGATCAACGCCCGGGAATCGATAATTCGCAAGCCGTCGATGCCGTTATTGCCGATGATATTACCACTGACCTCGATATTGTCGGTCCGGCGGCACAAGACTCCGGCCTCAAGGTTGTTGGAGATTACATTGGCGCTGAAATTACCGGAATAGACATCGGAAACCGACAGACCGTAACGATTGCCGCTGATCCGGTTGCCGGTGACGAGAGAGCTGCCTTCCCGCAGCCGAAGACCGTTTATGAGGTTATTGGCAAAGGTGTTGCCACGGGCGACGAAATTTAAACGGAAAAAATTGGCGCCATTGACGTTGGCAAAAATGCGGTTATCGATAAATTCGACATCAGAGTCCCGGGCCTGGATCGCGCTTAAGTTTTCTGAAAAATCGACATGGGAAAAACTGACCATCGATTCCTGGAACTGGGCCCCGCGAAAATTGTCGCGAAAAAGGCTGTGTTTGATGCCGACATTGGCGTAATGGAGATGAATACCACGATAGGCGTTCTCGATCCGGCAATACTCGATGAGGTTACGAGTCCGGTCACTGCCCAAGATGTTGATAGCGTCCCAGTCCCCGGCTTTTTTTACCTTTTCCGCCGACCTGAAGACAATCGGGTGTGCCGGATTCCCCTTGGCGAACAACACCCCCTGAACCTGTAGCCCTGACTCCCCTATCCCATCGTTATTGCTGTCTTTTTTTACAAACTCGACCACCGTCCCCGGCAAAATCACCAGACGGCCATTATCCGGGACCCGCACCACCCCTTCGACCCTGATCATTCCCTGCCACAGGGTATCCCCGGTCAAGACCTCATCACTGTACATACGCCGGGTAACCCCGGCGGCAGGGGAGGCTTCCCGCAGATCGCCGCGGTCCACCACTACCTTGGGCGTGATGATGGTGAATTCGTCATTCTTGTCATTGCCCTTGATCCGGCTATCGCCGGTGTCGATCATTGCCCCGGAAAAGCGCATCACTCCGTAATCATTGCCGCTGACAAGGCACCGGGAGAGATGGACAACCGCCGTCTTGCCGAAACCAACAACCCCGTAACGATTACCGGTAAAGGTTGAATCCTCGGCAACAAAGGTGCCGTTGACCACCATCACCGCATCCCGGGCCCCGCCCAGAGTAGCATGCTTAAGAGTCACCCGGGCGCCGACATCAAGGACTATCCCAGCCCATTCATCAGCGGTCCCGGGGGACGAATGGATGGTTATGGGCGCCGACTTCGTCCCAAGGGCCTCCAATCTCCCCCGGATCATGATTTCATTCAAGGGGGAAAGAAACTCAGGATCGATACTGGTGCCCTCCGCAGGCAGGACAACGACCTCCGTACCGGGCATCAGGGTAAGGACCGCCCCGGGGACGACAACGACATCATCCTTGACCTCAATCCGCCCCTGCCAGACGGTGTCATGGTTTATAACAAGTGCCTGGGATGTCGCGGGAAGGACAAGGATAAAAAAGGGCAGAAAAAAAGCCGCGACCCTTAATAAGGCCGGGCAAAATACCGCTGCCATTAGCTGACGATGCATATCAACGATTTTTCCAGCCACGATTCATGGGTAGGCTTGAAGGAAGGGTGTTGATATCGATTTTATTTTCTCTGGCCATGGTCTCGATATCGCGGCGACGTTCCTCCGGTTTCGGGGTCTTGAACATGATGATATCCACTGCGGTGAAATTTTCCCCTGAACGGCCGATGATAAACGCCGGGGATTCATCACTTTTGCCACCGACCCCCAATTCTTTTCTCTGCCCGAGGACCCCGAGCAGGCTCCCAGGCTCCGACCGACCACCAATAGGGATATAGTCACGGGCGATAAAGTAATATTTCCCCGGCGGCAGATTTAACCGATAAATGCCGTCGGCTCCGGTCTTACCTGAAATATAAAGCGGTCTTGGGTCGGTAAAATTCTTTTTTGCCATGACCATGCTACCTTTTACCGCTACCCCTTTACTATCCACCACCTTGCCGGTAACGGTGAAAAATTCGGCAAATTCCTTGAAAGAGGTCGGCCTGATGACGGTTATTCTGCCAAAGTCGACTTTCTCACCCTTGTTGAGGTGAAATATGCGGTATTCCCCTTCCGGAGTAAAGGCGGAAAAGGTTATTTCCCCCTTCCGCGGCGGTGACGGTCGCTCTCCCATCGGCCGGGGAATAAACCCGAGATAATAGTTCCCGGGAGGGATTGTGGTGCTGAATTTTCCCCGGCGCTGGAAAGCGATCACGTCCGGCGTTCTCCGGGTTGAACCATAGTCGTGGGGCTCAAGGTTATCGCTACTGAACAAGGCGACCATCCCCGGTGTGATAACCTTATTGTCCTGATCGACGATAGTCCCGCTGATCCTTACCATCTTATGCTTGTCGGCCGAGTCATGATTGATCGCGGGCTGGGCAATGGCGGCAAGGATAGCATAAAAGACACCAAGGAAGGCGAAGAGCGATGTCCTTATAATCTTTTTCATGAGATATCTCATCTGAACCCGTGCGGAGATGGAAACAAGAGATAAATTTATAGATTTAAAAAGCATTATTGTCAAATTACCGACGGGGATGAGACCCTTTTTCCGGGAGCCATCACGACAGGAGATAATTTTTTCATTTTTTAAGTTTGCAAATATGCTATTTTTATTCCCCCAATCTGCGGTTATTGTCTTGTTACCTCCGGCAAAAAGCATTCTGCCGGGGGAATTAAACAGCGTTGTCGACAATTCCTCAGCAGACTCTTTTGCGACTATCTCCTTAAAATCGTTTATCGATGAAATCCGCTTCATCAGGATTTTACATGGGCCATGACAATAAGAGCAGAAGCGGCAGGCGCTTTCCCGCCTCGGCGAAGATGGCCTTCGCCATTGCATGGCTCTGCTGCCTTATCATCCTCGCGCCGATTACCGCCAGGGCCGCAATCGTCGAGGGGATTGTCCTCACCCCCTCGGGTCCGGCCGATAAAATAACGGTATCCGCCGCTGCCGATTATGCCTCACTTGCCTCCGGGATCGGCCTGATCCTCGCCAAACCGACCCAAAAGGCGGGCCAGTTTCGCTTTGAACTTCCCCAAGGAATATACTTTTTCACCGCCCGAGGGGAAAAAAACGGGAAAACGGTCTTCGCCTATCACGGGGTAAATCCGGTCGCGGTTACCAATAATTATCTCTGGCTGCCCTTTTTCGCCGTTGAACAGAAACCGCTGGTCCTCTGGCCCGGCCAAGGCCAGGGCATCGGCGGCCGGGTGACCTATAAAGGAAAGAACATCACCAGTGGGGTGGTCTCGATTTACCCGGCAGCCGACAAACACTTTCGCGGCATGGGATTACTATCAAACACCATTGACGAGGAAGGACAATTCTGGTTCGACCTCAATGCAGGGACCTATGTGATAATCGCGAGACAGAGAAAAAACGATTCGACCATGGGTCCGTTGCAGCAAGGCGACCTTTTCTGCTATCCCGCCCAAAACCCGATCACGGTCCCGCGGGACAACGCAGTCGAGGTCGAAATCCCCTGCTATCCGAAAAACGCTATAAGCGATTTTCTCAATACTGACACCATCGATCCCCGCGGCCGCAGGGAAAAGGAGAGAGAAAACGCGTCACTCAGAGAAATCCCGATGATGGACCCGGGAATAATCCGCGCCAGGACCCAGAAACTGCCGGCGGAAATCTCGGGCACGGTAAGTGACATGAAGGGCAAACCGCTGCCGGGACTCTATGTCATCGCCTACCCGGCAGACATCTTTCCCTATTTTCAGATGTATGTGGTCAGGCTGATCACCAAACACATTGTCCGCACCGATAAAGATGGCCATTACAAACTCGATTTGCCCGGCGACAGCTCCTATTATCTCATCACCCGGGAAAGGCTTGGTGAAGCCCCGGTTGCCCGGGAATATTATGGTCTTTATGAAGGCAATGCCAACCATCGGATCACTGCGAACTGGGGCAAACACCAGGCGGATATCGATATTCACGCCGCAAGAATAATGCCGGATCTCAATTAAAGGCCCATGAGACAGCTTCTTAGACATATCCTCTGCTTTTTTATCATCCCGGCCGCATTTACCGTTGCCGCGGTCGTAAATGCCGTGGCCGGGCAGATATTCCTCCAAGATCAGGTCCTCAGTCACGATACCACCTGGTCCGGGGAGGTTGTCATCTCCGGGGTAATCGTCGTCGGGCGCGGCGTCACCCTGACCATAAAACCGGGGACCACGATAAGATTCAAAAGGATCGACCGCAACCAGGACGGGATCGGGGATTCTGAGATAAGGGTTCTGGGACGATTGCTCGCCCAGGGGACGGCAGAAAAAAAAATCCGCTTTGTCTCGGCGGAGGAAAACCCGGCGCCAAAAGACTGGTCTTTCGTGCTGATCTTCACCTCGGGCCGAATAAACCTGGTGTCATTCTGCGAGTTTTCCCATGCCTTTTCCGGCCTCCAGGTCCACTTTTCCACCGCAAAGGTGACAAACAACACCTTCACCGACAACAATGAGGGGCTCCGTTTCGGCCGCTGCCATCTCCTGATCGAGAACAATCTCTTCCGAGACAACAAGATCGGGATCCGCTTTACCCGCATGGAAGGGCCGGTGTTCATCAGACACAACGAGGTAACCAGGAATCAGGTAGGGATCTTCCTCGTTCCCTCGGGCCAGAACATTCAGGACTTTTTCAATCCCGATCGCAGGACCCCGTGGAACACCGGCCATCTGACCATATCCGGCAACAATATCCACGCCAACTCCCACTACAACCTTGATCTCGGGGCAAAACAGCTCTGGGATCTGGAGATAAGCGACAATTGGTGGGGAACAACAGACAGCGGCCGGATTGAGGAATCAATCTTTGACCGGCACCGGGACCCGCTTCTGGGTCGAGCGATTTTCACCCCGTTTGCAAAGAACCCCTTTGCCACGGCGGGAATCCTGCCGAAATGATCCGACCGGGCTGAAACGGTTCACCCACCCTCCCCCCGGCGCAGGCAGGTGAACAGGGCCTGCTCAAGCTCATAAGCCCGGCGACCATATTTCCCGACCAGATTTACCTTTTCGCCGGGATCATCATTGAGGTTATAAAGCTCCCTCTCCTCGGTATCCAATGACACGATGAGTTTCCAGCCGTCGTCAGTCCTGATCGATCTCTTGAAGGAGTGCTGCAGGTAATCCGTTTCCGACACCCCGGCAAGAGTGAGTTTCTCTCCGGCCATTACCGGAACAAGACTGACCCCCTGCATCTGTTCACGCACTGCATCCCCGGTCTTGAGGTCAAGGAGGTCGATGACCGTGGGCATAATATCAAGGGTGCGCACCTGTTGCGCTATTCTGCCGTGCATACCGGGAACCCTGATAATAAAGGGAACGTCAATTAGTTCCTCGTACAAACTGAAGCCGTGATCAATCCGGCCGTGTTCCATGTATTCATTGCCGGAGCCGGAACTGACAATGACAATCGTTTTGTCAAGAAGCCCCATTTTTTTCACCTCGCTGATAAACATCCCGAAACGGCGGTCGGCTTCATAGATTTTGCTGTCGTAAACCGCCTTTAAAAACCGCAGGTCTTCTCCCTGCAAGCCAAGGTCGGCCTGTTCGAGGCTCCGGTTACGAAACTGCCAGTATTCATCTTCTCCGCCGCCAAGTTTGCCGCGATAGGGAACATTGTCGAGAAAACGGAGGAGATGAGTGCGGTCAAGGGGAAAGAGCCCGTGCATGTCAAACCCCTCAACAAAGAGAAAAAACCGCTTATCGCGGTGTTCCTGAAGCCAATTTACAGCCTGGGGCATGGTCAGATCGAAACCGCCGAATCTCTTGCGGTCAAAATAGGTATCAAAACCCTGGTCAAAGCCGAAATCCCGCGACAGGGAGGCGCCTCCGGTAAATCCTGCGGTCCGGTAGCCATTGTCATGTAAAACCTGGGCCAAGGTGACCGCGGACGGAGAAAGGGCGGCAAGATTGGCCAGGACCTTTTTCTCGGCAGTGTAGGTGCTGTACTTGTTGAGCACCTTGTGGCGGGAGGGGTACATCGAGGTAAACCAGGACATGAAGGCCGGCAGGGTCCAACTCGAAGGGCTTATCGCCTTTTCAAAAAGGAAGCTTTTCTCGGCAAAGGCGTCAAGATTCGGGGTGGTTCGGCGGCGGTAGCCATAGCTCGACACATGTCTTGCCCCAAGGGGTTCAAAGCCGACAAGAATCAGATTATAGTCGCGAAACTTACCCGCCAACATAGACAGGGATGCGCCCGGCTCCGCCTTGCCCATGCCGGACTGCTCCCTGGTGGCCTCGGTCGGGATCGCTCTTGCCGGGACTTTAGCGGATCGCAGCCTTATCCCCTTAAAAAAGGCCTGGATCTCGTCTCCGGCAATATCATTGCGAGGGACAAAATAATCAAAGCGGTAGAGGGTCTTTTCGGACGGATCATAGAGAAAAAAGAGCCCGGCCTTGTAAGCCGCGATATCCTCGGTCATGGCACCGTAGACAAAACGCCGGTTTGCCGGAAGGATATAGAGAGTCAGAGCTTTCCCGTCCCGTATGAGAGATACCCTCTTCGGGCGCAGGGAATCAGGGATGCTCACCTTATTGGTCACCGCCCCGGGGTAGGGAGAAGGGATATTGCTGAACGACGAGAGAATCATCCTCACCCGAATATCACGGATCCGCGCGGCCTCATCGGCCGATACCCCGCGGATGACTTCAAGCCTCAATACTCGGCCGCGGTATTTCCCCTCAAGGCTTCGGGCCTTCTTTTCACCGCCACCGGGACGGATGAAATCCCTGTTGATCACAAGATTTTCACCACCGGGGACTTCAACGCCGAGATTCTGAGCAATATCGGCAAAAACCAGTGGGACAGGCTTATGGTCGCAGGCGGTAAAAAAGGCTGCCAGGACGACAGACAGAAAAAAACTGATGAGGCGCGTCTTCATAAATTATGCCAAGGGTAGCCGGGTTAATAATCAGGCAGACGAGAATGAAAAGATAACAGAAATATCAGGATCGCGTCACCACCGTTTGCGATAAGTCTATCAGGCCTCGACCAGCTGTTTGACGAACACGACATTATACCTTCTTCCGTCGGGATACTTGAGGTTGCTGACATGAAACTCGACCGGGATAATCCTCCCGTCCCGGGTCTTGTACTGCCCGGCAAAGACCACGTCTTCCTCGGCCTGGAACCAGGCCCATTTCTCCGGCCAGACATCTTCGGTAATCAGGGGATTGATGTCCCATACATGCATCTTTTCAAGTTCATCCCGGCTGTAGCCGAGGAGCTCTGAGGCGGCTCGATTGACGTAGACGATCTCGGCGTAGTCGCCGATCCACAGGGTCGGGACATAGCTCATCTCAACCCCGTGCTGGATAAAACGAAGGCGGTCGTCGAGTTTTTTCTTTTCCGTAAAGTCAAAGCCGACCAACTGTCCACTGTCACGGTTCTCATCCCCTTCAGGAAAAATCGTTATATTAAGTGCGACCCAGCGGTAATTCGCACGGCTTAACGCCTCAAGAGAAAAGCTCCCCCCCCTGCCGCGGCAACGTTCTAACCCGGTAAGAAGATCGCGGCGGTATCCCTCGGCAAACAGGGAGACGAATTCACGGCCGAGGAGTTGCGCCCGACTCTCACCGCTTATCATCTCTCCGGCTCGGTTGATAAAACTTATTTCGCGGGCGGCATTGAAGCGGATAATCATCTGCGGCGAATTCTCGACAATATCCTCATACAATACCTGCGCCCGGTTTAACTCCCTGGCGGTCATGACCTCCTTGTGCACCGCGGCGGACAGACGCTGGAGTAATTGCTCAACTGGGAGCCCCTTCATCAGGTCCACCGATTCTTCAGGATTCTCGCCAAGGGTTATCCTCCTGCCTATCTCGACAAACTCATCTAAGGAGAAACCGAAAAATTCGGCAATCTTCGCCTGGCTCCGGGCCCCGGCACGGCGGTTTTTCTTCATTATCCGGGAGAGGTATGACCTCTGGATCCCGGTATGACGGCAGACCAAAGCCTGGCCGCCGTAGCCCTTGCGCTTCAAGTGATATTTAAGGGATTGGTAAAAACTTTCGTAATCCATCAATGCCGCCGATCATTATTGTACAATTTTTTGCGCAACATATACCACCCTGAGCATCTCAGACTTTCCAAGTAAATTCAGGATGATTAACAAGACATGCTAAACAAAGTGTTATACAAAAAATGGTATTTTGTACAATAACTATTTGCCTTAACTGTGATTTTATTTTATCTGACATTAACATGAAAAACTTCCGCGGACATAACAGCCACGCCGTGGAGCAATATAACCAGGCATCAGGCAGCGCCGGGGGAAGCGGTATCAGATGAAAACAAGAACGGATGTTACCGGGGCGACGGTAGTCGAGCATTTCACCGCCAGGACCGCAAGATACGACAATTCGAGCAAATGGTGCACCGACGCGGCAATGCTCGACCTGGTGTTCAGCCGTCTCAGCCCATCCCCGGAAGCCACAATCCTTGATGTCGCCTGCGGCACCGGCCTGGTCAGCCGCAAGTTCAAGGGTGCGGTGCGGCACCTGGTCGGGGTCGATCTAACCGAGTCGATGTTCACCCGCGGCAAGCCTTATACCGACAGCCTGGTCCACGGATCGGCCGAATGCCTGCCCTTTTGCGATGGCGTCTTTGACCTCGCACTGGAACGTCAGGGCATCCAGTTCATGGATGCCGTGGCCGCGGTAAGGGAAATGGCCCGGGTCACAAAGCCCGAAGGCCGAGTCTGCCTCATCCAGCTCTGTGCCTACGGCGATGAGGACCAGGAAGAGTATTTTGAAATCCTCCGTCTGCGCAACCCGGCACGAAAGAACTTCTTCCACCGCGAAGACTTAAAAGACCTCCTTACCGAAGCCGGCTGCGTCAAGGTCGAGGTAATGGACTATATCACCGAAGAGGATGTCGAGCGCTGGGCCGACAACGGTGCCATCAAAGACGAAAGGCGCGACGGCATCAGGGAAATATACAGGAAGGCCTCGCCGGGGTTCAACCGTTACCATGCGGTCAGGCGCGAAGACAACGGTACAATAGTCGACCGGATGCTCTTCGGTATCGCAATCGGTACCGTAGCGGGCTGAATTACCGCGTCTCTATCTTAAGAAAAAGCAATTATTCGGAGTATGTCATGCTTGACAAGGAACTGCTGGAAATACTCGCCTGCCCCAAATGCAAGGGGGCGGTGAAATTGAGCGAAGAAGACACCCTTGTCTGCGAGCGCTGCCGCCTCATCTACAAGATCAGAAACGATGTCCCGGTAATGCTGGTTGACGAGGCCCGGCCCCTCGACTGAAAACCCCGGCCCATCGCGACAGAAACCGGGGCCGGAGAAAACAACAATGACCCCGGTGAGCATCAGTTCTCACCCAGGAGGTAAACAGATGGCGGATAACCGTTCCCTTGCCCCGGAATTATATGCCCGGGCCACCGAAAAAAACGACTTGCGCCTGATGGCGATGATGCGCGAGCAGGACCAGGCCCCGGTCCCCACCGACCATTCCCTGCCAGCAATCACCCTTCTGGTTGGCCCCTCCCCTTTCACTATGCCACGGGGCTGGGAGTACTTTCTGACCTCGCCATACGAAGGAATCACCTATATCGCCACCGTCCTTTACAACGCTGGCTATCCGGTACGGATCGTCGACGTCCGCTATGCGCTTGACCCGTTAAACGAGGCCTTCAGGCAGATCATGGCCGGAACCGAAGTCCTTGGAATCGCGACCTTTGAAGACAATTTCCCCTTTACGAAAGAGATAATCGCCAAGGTCAAGGACGCCGAGCCGGGGATGCCGATCATCTGTGGCGGCTCGCTTGTCACCTCGTTGCCGCATGTCTTCATGCAGCATACCGGAACCGATATCGCGGTTATCTCCGAAGGTGAACTGACCATCCTCGAACTGATGGACAGCTACCACCGGGGAGAATGGAAAAACGAACTGGGGCGCATCAACGGTATCTGCTACCGTGACGAACAGGGCAAGGTCCGCCGGACAAAACCGCGGGGACAGATGCCCGACCTCGACTCCCTGCCACGAATGCGCCTTGACCTGTGGCCCCAGGCCTCGGATCTCCGCGGTATCCAGCCGCAGATAATCTCCTCCTACAGCCGCGGCTGCAAGATGGACTGCGCCTTCTGTTTCCGCACCACCCCACAGGTGGCCTATAAATCGCCGGAAAAACTCGATGCCGAACTCACCTGGCTCAAGGAACGCTACAAAAGCGAATTCGTCTTTTTCACCGATCTGACCTTCAATTCGAGCAAACAACGGACCCTTGATGTCTGCGACGTCATCAGCCATCACGACCTCCGCTGGACCTGCCTGACCAAGTGCGCCAACGTCGATCGTCGCCAGCTCGAAGCGATGAAGGCATCCGGCTGCGACATCGCCCTCTACGGAGTTGAATCTCTCGGGGCCGCAGCCCTGAAATCAGTGCGCAAACCCACAACCGAGAACATCAGTTTAAAGGCGATGGAGATGAGCCTCGCCGCCGGGGTACGTTTCGGCGCCCTTTTGATCGTCGGCCTGCCCGGCGAGGAAGCCGACACCCTGATGCATATGGCCGAATGGGCCCAGGGCAATAGCCATGTCACCAGGGTCAAATACCTCTTGGCCATGCCCGGAACTACGGTCTACAATAACGTCCTTGCCGCGGGCCAGATCAAGAGCGAGGTCGACCATTTAAACTGGCTCTCCATTGAACAGGCAGTGCACGAAGATGAATTCCTCAACCTTACCGGCCTGCCGGAGGCCACCATCCGCAAGGCCTACAAGATGATGTACGACGCCTACCAGCCCGGGCCGGTTATGGATTTCAAGCATTTCCCGAAAAACTTCGAATACAGCCATCCCAACCCCGACGACGGCAATGCCCATTGCGTCGATTACGCCGGCCGGGGTTGGCGGGCCGAATTCAGCTCCGCCGGGCCTCATCTCTACCCCGGAAGCGAACGCTTCACCCTTGACCATACCGGGCCCGAGGGGGCAGCGGCGACCGGGGCGGCACTTATGGAATGCGGCGCGAAAAAACTCGCTAAAGACTGAATCCGCCATGAATACCCCGGCCGACAAGCGAATGAACCACGAACTGGAAGGTCTTGAGACCCACAGGAATCTCAAACAGGGCTTTGCCAGTGAAGCAGGCACCACCAGCCGTTACCTTTACTTTGCCAGAATCGCCGATATTGAAGGTTCGCCTGAAACGGCCACAATCTTTCGCGAACTAGCGGAAAGCAGCGCCTGTAACGGCCACGGCTTCCTCGACTTTCTCAAACGGGCCGGCGACCCTGAAACAGACCTGCCCATAGGCGAGACCGAGCGCAACCTTATCGCCGCCATTTCCGCCGAGACCAGAGAGTTCTCCGAAATCTACCCCCGGATGAAAGAGGTCGCCGCACTGGAAGGCTTACCGGACATCGAAAACTGGCTCCTGACCCTTGGCAAATTAAAAAAGGTCCATACCGACAGGTTGAAGGGAGCCCTTGCCCAGTTCAATGCCCTCCATGAAAAATAAACCAGGAATGAAATCCAGCGAAAGCCCCGCGCCGACCATCTACGACGCCTCAAGTATCACTGTTCTCTCAGGCCTTGATGCGGTACGCAAGAACCCGGGCATGTATATCGGCTCAACCGCGATCGAAGGCCTGCACCAGATGGTGTATGAGCTTGTCGATAATGCCATCGACGAGGCCCAGGCCGGGGAGTGTACCGGGATTGCAGTCAGCCTCAACCCTGACGGTTCCTGCACCGTTGCCGACAACGGCCGCGGGATTCCCACCGAGACCCACCCAAGCGAAGGCTGCCCCGCCTGCGAGGTAGTCCTTACCCGGCTCCACGCCGGAGGAAAGTTCAAGGCCGGTTCATACCGCCTGACCACCGGACTTTACGGTATAGGCCTCTCCTGTCTGAACGCCCTGTCGCAGACCCTCGTGCTTGAAATCTGGCGTAACGGCCGGGCCTACCGCCAGAACTACTCCTGCGGCGTGGCCATGAACGAACTTGAAGACCTCGGGACCACCGAACGCCGCGGCACCAGAATCACCTTCACCCCAGACTTCACCATCTTTGACCCCAGGGTGGCGTTCGACTACCAACGGCTCTGCAAAAGGCTTGAGGAACTCGCCTTTCTCCACCCCGGGGTACGGATCGAAATCAACGATCAGCGCTGCGGAGAATCAGCCTCTTTCCTTTATGACAGCGGCATCCCCGGTTTTTTAAAAAAACTCAACGCCGGTGCGAGAACCATCCACCGGGAACCGCTACGGATCATCCATAATGAAAAAGATCTCCAGTTCGAAGCCGTCCTGCAGTGGACCGACAGCTACGGCGAAAACATCTCAAGCTACGTCAACAGCATCAACACCATCCATGGCGGCACCCATGTCGCCGGGCTCAAGACCGCGCTTACCGGAGCGATAAACGCCTACGCCCGCGAGATGAAGATGCTGAACAGGAATCGTGACGAACGGATCACCACTTTCGATATGCTCGAAGGGCTGACCGCGGTGATCTCGGTGTGGATGACCGGGCCGAGCTTTGAAGGGCAGACCAAGACCCGGGTGACAAACGAAGGCCTCGGCGTTCGGGTCGAGCAGGTGGTCCACGACCGGCTTCTTGCCATACTCCACCAGGACTCGAAGCTTGCCGTACTCTTGGTCAACCGTGCCCTTGACGCCACCCGGGCCAGGGTCGCGGCCCGGCGTGCAAGCGACCGGGTCGCGTACCAGGCGGCAGATTTCACCGTTTCAAAGGAGGTCTACCAGAAACAGTTCGGGATCCGTTCAAAAAACTGGCACGAATCTGCGACCTGGATCGCCCACGAGGAACTTCTCGGCGAACATGTCAAACACCTGGCCCTTGACGAGAAGGCGCGAATGCTCGACGTCTGCTGCGGCAGCGGCGTGGTCGGCGCTTCATTCAAGAACAAGGTCGGCCAGATGATCGGTCTTGACATCACCCCAGAGATGATCGATCTCGCCCGTACCCGCCTCGATCAGGTCAACCAGGGCACGGTGTACGACCTCCCCTTTCTCGATGCCTCCTTCGCCCTGGTGGTCAACCGCGAGGTCCTGCACCTTCTGCCCAACCCGGAACGGCCGGTGAGCGAGATCTACCGGGTCCTCAAACCCGGCGGTCAATTCATTGTCGGTCAGATCCTCCCCTTCGGCCCCGAGGATGCGGCCTGGATGTACCGGATCTTCAAGAAAAAACAGCCGCTGATCTTCAACATGTTCCAGGAGGATGATTTCCGAGCCCTTCTTCTCGGCGCAGGCTTCGTTGATATTGAGATGAGCGAGTACAATCTCTGGGAATCCATCGACCTGTGGATCGACACCCACGAGACCACAAACCTCCATCGCCACGAGATACGCGACCTTTTCTACAACGCACCCCAGGAGGCGCGTAACGTCCATCCCTTTGAGATTACCCCTTCGGGCGAGATCCGCGACCTCTGGCGCTGGTGTATCTTCTCGGCCCGCAAGCCCGGCAAGTGATTCACAACAGGAATGGAAACCGCACCCATTTTCATTATCGGAACTGAACGCTCAGGCTCAAACCTGTTGCGCCTGATCCTGAACACCCACTCCGGCATCGACATCCCCCATCCGCCGCATGTCCTGAAATTCTTTACCCCGTTCGAAAAAAGCTACCAAGACCTCGCTCACCCGGAAAACTTAAGACGTCTGGTGAATGATCTCCTTGGTCTGCTCGCGGTCCATATCCACCAATGGGATATTCGGCCAACAGCGGATGAAGTAATGGCCGGGGCCACCCCCTCCGACCTCATCGGGGTATTCTTCAGCCTCTATAACGCCCATCTCCGCCATAGCGGCAAACGCCGATGGGGATGCAAGAGCACCTTTGTGGTCGATCACGCTGCAAGGGTTCTATCCGCCTGCCCGACAGCGAAGTTCCTCTTCCTCGTCCGCGATCCCCGTGATGTCGCGGTCTCTTCAAGAAAGGCGATCTTCAGTCCCTTTCACCCCTTCTTTACCGCAGACCTCTGGCGCCGCCAGCAACTTGCAGGCCTTTCCTTGCTCGATTCCGCCCCTGAGAGCTGCATGCTGGTCCGCTATGAAGACCTGATCCGCGAACCGGAAAATACCACCCGACAGATCTGCGCCTTTATCAGCGAGGAATTCGAACCGGCCATGCTCGAATTTTACCGGACCCGGGCCGCGCGGCAATGCGAAAGCCTTTCAGAATCGTGGCATTACACCGCCTCACCGATCCAGGCCGATAACCTCAACAAATTCCTCACCGAGCTTTTACCGGCGGAAATCACCTTAATCGAAGAGTTGACCTCCGACCTTATGCAGCGCTTCGGCTACCAGCCCGTTGAAACGCCGCCGCGCCAGGTGACCAGGCGGCCTCCCCCCGGCTTTTTCACTATCTGCCGCTACCGGATCATCAATTTTTACCTGCAGATGACTACCGAACTCAGAGCGCTTGTGCGGGACCGCAACTACCCCCTCTTCTGCAAACGGCGGTTTTTTCTCTTTCGTCTCCGCTGCCGGTTTTTCTTGAGAGACCTGGTCTCAGCCCAGGATGGGGTTTAAGAGATGAAAAATCACGGTGAGACCGCCTTAACAGAAACCCATTTAACCACCGAGCTGATCAATACCAGCCGCGCAACCTCGGCCCCCGACTTCTGCGCCGCGGTAAGGGAAATTATCCTCATCGCCTCAAGCTCCCGCGGCGGCTCGAGCGTTTTCAGCGAAATCCTCCGCCATTCCCGAGAGCTGCTCCATTTCAAGGGAGAAATAAACCCCTTCCTCGTTCTCGCCGGGTTGACTTTCCCCCATAGCGGCAGGGCCGATGACAGCCTCGACGCGGCCGACGCGGGCCCCCAAAACGCCGGGAAACTTGCCCGTTTAACAAAGGAAATGGCCCTCGACGTCGGAATCGGGGGGGACATGGACCTTAACGAGGACCTTAACCTCAGCCGATTCATGCACGATCTCCACTGGAGGCTCTCGGTCCAGTGGCCGGAGATCGCAATCGACCAAGGTTTTCTCTTTGAGCGAATCCGTGCGACTCTGGCCGAGCTCTGCCGCGACCACGGCTGGAGCCGAGGCGGGTTTGCCGACCCGCAGCTCTTCCATGTCCTTCTTCTGAAAAAACTGCGAAGCGAATACCCGGCAATAAATCCCTATTATTACGACCTGAGGCCCGACCTGATCGAACGTTTCTGTCCCGAGACAGAGAGAAACTACGACTGCCCCTCGTCATGCATCATTGAGGAACCACCGTTCATCCCCATTGTCCCGCGCCAGACTGCTGACCGGGAAATGGCGACGAATATGCCGCTGATCCTCAAGACCCCGAGCAATGTCTACCGCCTGCCTTTTTTAAAAAAGGTTTTTCCAAATGCCCGGTTCAGAATCCTGCATCTGGTCCGCAATCCGGCCGATTCGATAAACGGCCTGGTCGACGGCTGGCTCTATCACGGATTTTTCTCCCACCAGATAAAAAAAGGCCTGAATATCAAAGGCTACAGCGATCGCTTTCCCGTCTGGGGGAAAAAATGGTGGAAATACGACCTCCCGCCGGGCTGGGAGGAATTCGTTGACCAGCCCCTCGAATTCGTCTGCGGCCATCAGTGGAACTCGGCCCACCGACAGATTCTCACCTGCCAGGAAGAAAACCGGGACGACTACCTGCGGGTAAGGTTTGAGGATGTTATCGGCCCGGTTGAAATACGCAGGCGGGTGTTTGCCGGGATAATTGACTGGCTCGGGATCGAGGGGCGGGAGATCATGACCGCGGCGACCGTCGACGATTTGCCGCCGATCATGACCACCACCACTCTGCCGCCGCGGCAAAGGCGCTGGTTCAAGAAGATCGCGATAATCCGGCCGGTCCTAACCGACCCGAAACTTGGGATCAGGTCAATTGCAAGAGAACTTGGGTACTCGCTTAATGAAGAACTCAAAGGATAATGACCGGCAAACGCCGGCGACATTGGGCGGCAAAGGCTTTCGCCCACGATCGACAAGCCTTGGCGATGAAATCGCCGCAGGCGACATCTGGCACCCCTGCGGCTCTCGCTCCGAGTCCTCGGTTCTAAAGGAGGTATTATTGTCCTGGCCCGGGGAGGAGCTTCTTTACCCCGAATCCCCGAACGAGATGCTGATGCACGCCCGCCCCGATCTCGCCGCCATTCGCGCGCAGACCGCGGGTCTGGCTGATCTCTATACGGCCCATGGAATCAAGGTACACATGGCACGTCCCTCGTTACTGCCGCCA
>Ga0114931_10003699_pt1 | contig 19271 bp, 20 predicted proteins | sample 2SBtaG_FD_89579 | JGI IMG/M metagenome (GOLD analysis project Ga0114931, IMG submission 89579) | Deep subsurface microbial communities from Kolumbo volcano to uncover new lineages of life (NeLLi) - 2SBTROV14_V59a metaG | ecosystem: Environmental > Aquatic > Marine > Volcanic | place: Kolumbo...
AGACCCGATTCTCCATAGGAGTATACTCTAAATTACATCCTTCCGCAACAAACTTTAGAATCAAACTTAACACCCGTGACAACCCTGATAGCACAACCATTTAAGTCTCCTTAAAAGGAAAAAATTCAGACTTTTAGCCATCTTAACCCTGGTGTTGAAAGGGGGTAAATTATTTCCCCTTATAAACCGGCGCTCTTTTTTCCTTGAAAGCAGTAAAGCCTTCCTTGCGGTCTTCAGTATCTCTTAAAATACCCCACAAAAGATGAGAAAATACTATGCCGTGCTCGAGTGGCATGTCCAAACCCATCTTAACCGCCTGTTTTGCCGCCTGCACACTCAGAGGCGCCGCCGAGGCAATTTTCTGAGCCAACTCCTGTGCCCTATCAAGTAGCTCACCCCGCTCTACGACATCACTGATCAAGCCATATTGCAGGGCCTCTTCGGCGCTAATCATTTCTCCCGTCAAGATCATTTTCATAGCGATTGCCTGTGGGATAACCCGCGGCAGACATTGAGTTCCGTTAAGCCCGGCCAGGCTTGCCACCTTTACTTCCGTAAGGCCAAATTTGGCATTGTCGCTGGCAATCCGCAGGTCACAGGCCAAGGCTATTTCCATACCACCACCAACTGCATAGCCATTGATGGCGGCAATAATCGGCTTCCAGGTTTTCATTTCAGGAATGATAGGCTGACCATCACGCAAATATATTGCCGCCATACATTCATCCGGCGTCGGTGTCGCCTTCATGTCGGTTCCGGTGCAAAAGGACTTTTCGCCCGCGCCAGTCAGGATCACAACGCGAATTTCTGAATTATCCCGGACTTCCCGCCAGATTTCACGTAGCAATAATATGGCTTCAGGATCCAAAGCATTCATGGCTTCCGGCCGGTTAAGGGTAATAACAGCTATATGATTGCTGACATTGAAATCTACTGGCATCGTAGTCTTTCTCCTTTAGCTCAGACTTTCGACAGGATTATAGGGATGTCCTTTCTTGAGCTGTAATCTGGCAATAGACATCCTGTGTATCTCGGACGGACCCTCGAGGATGCGCCAGATCCGAACCATCCGGGCCACATATTCAATGCCAAGCTCTTTTGACAAGCCCATCCCGCCGTAAAGCTGTATTGCCTTATCAGTAATTTCGGTCAGCATTTCTGTCGCCTTGACTTTTAAAATAGAGCCTTCCTGTCTCAGGTCCTTTGCCCCTTGATCCGCTTTCCAAGCAGCGAAATAAAGCATCAACCGCACGCTTGCCAATTCGATCGTAGCATCGGCAATCCAGTTTTGAACTGTCTGCCGGTTCGCCAGTTTTTCCCCGAAGGTGCTTCTCATGTTAGCCTGATTGATCATCATCTGGATCAGTCGCTCAGCCATGCCGATGCACTTCGCCGCCAGTTCGATTCTACGCACGCCAAACCGGTTCTGCAGGGGAATAAATGCGCCACCAACCGGTCCCAAAACCTGATCATTGGACAGCTCGACATCACTCAGGAAAACTTCCCATGTCGGCATGGCGCCAATAACCGGAATTACACTTCCAACTGTCAGACCAGGCGTGTTTTTATCAACCAGGAAGGCCGTAAAGCGATCTTTTTTTCCGGCCTGTATATTGGTAACCGCAATAAGAATAAAAAACAGGTTGTCATGATCGCATTTGCTGATGAAAGTCTTAGTGCCGTTGAGAAGCCAGACATCGCCTTTCTTTTCCGCCTTGAGCTTCAAACCTCCGATGTCAGAACCAGCACCGGGTTCAGTGACCGCCATCGCCGATTCAAGATGGCCTTCACAATAGGGGCGCAAATATTTTTCCTTTTGCGCCTTAGTGCAAAATTCATTCAGATAATAAAGATTAGGTGTATCAGGCGGCAGGGTGAAGCCGTGATGCGAAAAGCCGACGAGGGATTTGGATAATTCTTCAACCACGAGAGTTTTTGCAAACATCCCGAGCCCCTGCCCTCCCAGGTCTTCATCTACGTCAATTCCCCAAAAACCCATATCCCGTGAAATCGACATCAAACGATCGTGGTCTGCCTGATCAAGCAATGAAAGCTGGTCCGTCCACATTCTTATTTCCCGCTCAAGCAGGGAATTTTCCAGCGGATCGAGCTCCTTTTCCCGGAACTTTTGGGCCATCCCTTTAAGGATATTGTACTCTTCGCTAATTTCGAAGTTCATCATCAAACCAGTATTTTATCTAAAATCATTTGATCTATTTCGTCTTTTTCGAACCCCAGAAGATCCGACATGACTTCTAGTGTGTCCTGTCCTATTTTCGGAGCGGCACGGGCCATTTTGAGGGGTGTCTTCGAAAAGACCATCGGCGCACGGTTATAAAGAGTAACCCCAACTTCGTCATGATCCAGGTAGCACCAGAATCCGCTCCTTTTAAGATGGCGGCTCTCAACGACATCTCGGGCATCGTTCACCACACCGGCGGGCAGTCCATGCTGTTGCATTAGCTCGACGACATCCTCGGCGTAGCGGCCAGACGTCCACTTTTCAATTTCACGATTCAGATCGTTCTCGTTCTTCTTGCGAGCTTCATGTGTTGCATACCGCTTGCCAGACAATTCTTTTGGTGAACCAAAAGCATCGAGAAATCTTCTCCATTGCTCCTCGCCTTTGACCGCAATCACGACCCAACGGTTATAACCGAGTGTTTCATAAATGCCGTGTGGACAATAACGGTTATCACCATAGCCCATTGTCCCCAGCACTTCACCATTGCAGGCGTAAGCCATGCCATCTGATGGTTTCATGGCTATCGCTGCTTCCAGTTGCGATACATGAACGAGCTGGCCTTTGCCGGTTTTCTCTCGCCTTAGCAAGGCCGCCATGATGCCAAAAAGCGTATGAGCCGGAACCATTACATGATCGGTGTAATTGGTGCCGGTTCCAAAGGGGACTTTGCCTTCGAAAGCGGCCTGTGCGGTTAAGCCACAAAGTGCATTAAGATTTACGCCAAATCCCATATAACTGCTGTGTGGACCAGTCGTACCCTGCAAACTCATCGTCACATAAATAATTCTAGGATTGATTTCCTTTACATCTTCCCATCCCAGACCCCATTTCTCCATCTGGCCAACCCGGAAGTTATTGATAATTATATCACTTTTCTTAATTATCCTTATCGCCACATCCCTTGAGCCAGGCTGACCCATGTTGAGTGCGATTCCCTTCTTGTTGGCGTTTCTGTTGGCAAAATACCCGCTCCGATCCAAACCCTTGTTGATACCGTCCTTATAGGGTGCGCCGCGGCGCAGAATATCCGGCTTCTTGCAGCTTTCAATCTTAATCACCTCTGCGCCACACTGGGCTAGGATACTGGTGGCGATCGGCCCAGCCCCAACCCATGAGAAATCACATACACGTATGCCGCTAAGAGAACCTGGTTTCTTACCCGACATAAACCACTCCTCTTTCATTAAGTTCCTCGATGTCTTCGCAGCTATACCCAAGCTCCATCAAAATTTCTTTGGAATGTTGGCCATAATACGGGGCCGCCTGACCAGCATTCCATTCAAGATCACTCAACTCATAAGGCGACCCCGGCACAGTGATCTCACCCCCCAGCTCTTTCACATGTATCTTTTTCCAGTATTCTCGATACATAAGCTGAGGATTCTCCAGCAGATCCTTGCCGTTGTTTACGGGCGAGATAGCCACCTTATAGCTTTGCCCGGTCTCGTAGAGATATCGCTTCGTATGTTGTCGTGTGTAGCGTTCAAAGATGTCACAGAAGAGATCATAGGCCTGCCTAGTTTTACGGTAGTTCGAATCTATCCACTTCTCATTGTCAAATTCCTGCCAGCCATCAATCGATTCTGCTTTCATCCAGTCGAGAAATGTGCGCCACATACTCTGGTTGTTGCCCATTATTGCCGCCAAAACAATATAGCCATCTTTGCAGGGATGAATGGTTGCGGTCGCAGCCTCCTTGCCCCTGCCCCGTCTGATCTTGCCTTCCAGATCCCAATACTGTGCGGCATTTTCCAAAGCCATTGCAGCGGACTCGATACAGCTCACATCAACGTGCTGCCCTTCACCGCTCTTTAACGCATGGTAAAATGCTATAGCGCCGCCAACAGCAGCATAGGCTTCCGCCATTCTGTACGACTGTTCGTCTGGAGCCCTGACCGGCTTCTCGTTGTCCACACCGGCCAGATACAGAAAACCACCAACCGCGGAACAGACCAAGTCACTTCCTTCCATATGCGCCATTTCCCCGAAAGATCCGAAAGGCGTCATGGAGACATGGACCAGCTTGTTGTTGCGCTCCCGCAAGTTGTCGTATGAGATATTTCGCTGCTCCAGATAACCGGGAGCAAAACTTTCAAACAATATGTCTCTGGATCCACATAATTCACGAAAAATATCCTGGCCCTTTTTACTGTCAAGATTGAGCGGCATTCCTCTCTTGCCGGCATTGTAATATTGGTACATGAGGCTGCTTTCCTGCGACTTCTTATTTTTATAGAATGGGCCAACAGACCTCATCGGATCGCCGCCAATGGGCTCTAGGTGAATAACATCGGCCCCTACGCCAGCATACAGCTTGCTGGCGTAGGGGCCCAATTCCCCAGTAAAATCCACGATCCTGACATCTTCCAGTTGACCTTTTGAGAACATATTTACGGGGTCCCTATAACAAAAAGTACTGCAACCTAACCGGCAAAAAGACTTCTGCCACCGCAAACATACAAGACCTGCCCATTCAGAAAACCCGCCTGATCATCGGCCAAGAACATAACTGCATTGGCGACATCATCAGTTTCGCCCACCCGACCAGTCGGTTGTTTCGTCAGCAAAAAATTCTTGTTCTTCTCCGGTAGTTCTTCCCACATCGGTGTATTTATCAGGCCTGGTGCGATACAATTTGTAGTGATGCCGTTCTTCGCCAGTTCAAGCGCAAGGGTACGGGTCAACCCGATAATCCCGGCTTTTGCCGATGCATAGGGGGCCTGCCCCATGCCCCCGAGCCAGGCTCGCGAAGCGATATTGATTATTCTGCCGTGTTTATTTTCGACCATGCTGCCGTGAACCGCCTGACTGCACAGGAAAGTTCCCTTGAGATTCACGTCGACCGTATTGTCCCAATCCTCTTCGGTCAGCTTCCTGAGTGCGCCTGCTTTTTCCATTCCTGCATTATTGACCAGAATATCGATCCTACCAAACTTTGAAATGGCCTGATCTACCATTGCGCGCACATCATTCTTGTCACAGATGTTGGCGGCTACGCCGATCACCTGAAAACCAAGGCTCTGAAATTCTTCGACGGTTGCAGAGAGCTTTTCCTCATTTATGTCATTGACGACAATCGCACACCCCGCCTCGGCCATCCGCAGAGCAGTCTGTTTTCCCATGCCGCTGGCGGACCCGGTTATCAGTGCCACTCGATCTTCTAAACTCATTATATATCTTCCCAGAGATGCTCAACCGGCAATGACCGGCTACACAGAAAGTGAGAAATAAGCGCTTTTTCCACCACATACGAAGAACGTCTGCCCGGTCACATATCCTGTATTATCCGAAGAGAAAAATTCTACCGCATGCGCCAAATCATCCGGGGTGCCAGTCCGCCTGACAGGGATGCGGCCCGCTATGGTCTCCCTGTCCTCTTCGGATGTTGATTGGTCGAGAATATCACCCTCCACCACCATGTTAACCGTAATGTTGTCGCCCGCCACTTCCAGGGCGATTGAGCGGTTTAACCCGAAAAATGAAGCGTGCACGGCAGCGATATTGGCACTGCCTGCAAGTCCCAGATATTCTAGTTTACCAAGGTTTACTACCCGCCCATATTTGTTATCCCGCATGACTGGAATAACTTCTTTCAGAAAGTAAAAGGCGGGATTGAGATCGTTTGTGATCGTACTGGACCAGTCCTGCTCGCTTAGATTTGCTATGGCCTTGGCCTCAGACCCGCGGAATGAGTTGATCAGAATATCAATAGAGCCAAAATGTTGAAGAGCTTCTGCAACCGCAGAGCGAACGTTAGGTAAATTTATGGCATCAATCGTAATGCCATGTACCGGGCCACTGACCTCGGCAGTCAGTTTCTTGATTTGATCCGGGCATGGATCACAAACAACGAGGTTACTGCCGAGCTTCGATAACCTGACTGCGATAGCCTTGCTGACTTCCCTGTGGCAATCCGTGATGAGCGCGGTTCTCACTTTTCTTATCTCCATCTGTGCTACCAGTCACTAACCAGCATATGCATGGTGCAGGCCGCATGTTCAGTTCCCGACAGGCCGCCGCCGGTCACGTGGGTCATTGAAACTCTTGGAAGCGGATCAACTTGATAGCCATCACACTGACCACGCATCTGGCGAACATTTTCCGCAATTTGCGCCGCCCCGGAAGCACCGATCGGATGACCGTAGGACAACATTCCGCCCCGGGGACTGACCACACACTCACCGCCATGTGTCGCCTTGCCATCGCGCAAATAGGCAAGGCCTTCGCCCTTGCCGCACAACCCAAGGCATTCATAATAAAGCAGTTCGGCTATTGTGAAGGCATCATGGAGTTCAACGATATCAACGTCCTCCGGTTCGATACCAGATTCTTCATAGAGTTGTTTGGCGCAGCTCTCTGTAATGTCATCGCCCGTAATATCGCGAGGCCGATTATGATAGGGGCCAGACTGAACTACAGCACCGGCGACCTTGATCGGCTTTTCAATACCCAAGGTCTGTATCATTTCCTTGCTCGCCACAACCACTGCTCCGGCGCCATCGGCAATGCCACAACATTGTTGTAACGTCAGAGGATCGGCGATCAGGCGCGAAGAGACTACTTCTTCAACACTGATTTCACCTTTGAACCAAGCATAGGGGTTGTGGGTGCCATGGCGCCGGTTCTTGACTGTAATCAGGGCCAAATCTTCTTTGGTCGCCCCGGTTTCATACATGTATCTTTTGGCCCGCAGGGCATATTTGCCCGTCATGACCGCCCCATGCATGGTTTCGATGTCCGACGCGCTAGCTGCAAAAGCGGTGCCTCTTTGCATGTGAAGGGAGTGATTTTCGGCCCCAACGCCAAGAGACAGATCACACAGGCCGGTCGCGACATCCTTGATGGCAGAATAAACCGCCATGCCGCCTGCGGAACAGGCGCTTTCAACACCTATGACCGGCATATGACCACACATGCCCAACCCCTTCAAAACCGTCTGGGCGCTAACGAGCCCATTTGTCGCATTGCCCACATAGGCGCTCTGAACCATATCGGGCCGGTCGATGTTGGAACTCCGCAGCGCCATGAGGGCCGCTTCCCGGCCCAGAACATCATACTCCTTGTCGTGTCTGCAAAACTTCGTCTCGCCCACGCCAGCAATGTAGACGTCACGTAAAATTTTCATATGCCAGCCTCCACATCGACCGCTTTAAACTTGTAACTCTTGATGGGAAGCCCTTCCCTGTTCATACGTATAGTGCCAACGGTTAACTCCACATCCTGATCACAGGTGAAGCTCCCAATCTCGCCTTCGAGCTGGCAAAATATTCGAATATCTTCGGGCAAGTCCACATAGCCGAAGATATAGGGGGTTTCCATGCCAGCCTGACCTATAAAAATATCAGTGACGCTATAAAGTGTTCCTCGACGGCTCAAAGACACCACCTCGAAATCTTCCCCCCAGCATTTCTGACAGATGTTCTGCTTCGGGAAATCCAGCATTCCACAACTCTTGCACTTATAGCCCTTAAGGTATGGCGCCGTGCCATCAGCGGGAATTTCCAGCAAGTCCGGATGAAAAAACGTAATATCCGGCTCTTTTGCTGGTTTGGGCTTTTTCTTGTCTTTGGCTGGCATATAAGGTCTCCATACAATCCTTCGGTTTACTTGGGGCAATGGGGGGGCAAAGGCTACGGCATTTCTCATGCTTCCCGCCGGGGCTATATATATTCTAAACACCAAACAGCCTTAGGCGGCCTCAGAGTTCACCGCTGAAACAAAACCTGCAAGACTCCTTCTCACCCTCCCAAATCGAGGTTCAAATTCATCGGAATGCATTGCCCATCCGAAGGAAAAATGTTCCTTGCGGCCGCGCCATTTCCACCTGTCATCATCTTGATAAACTAGGATCTATGGCGGAATTACAAAATTAGCACTGAATACCTAAGGGCTAAAGATGCCTCCGTAGTGCGGTGCAATAATAGTGAGGAATCCCCCATTTTATTGGACAGTTTTGGTGGCAGTTTAAGCTACAGTTTTGGTTTTCTAGCCGATTTCTGTCGCCGTCCCGACATACCAGTGAGGTGGTCCCAGAAAATCGGACAGTCTGTTAAGGTGTATTTCGCCAGCAATTGGAGGAATACGGGAATGACAAAACGGCGCCGGTTTACGGCTGAATTCAAGGCGAAAGTTGCGCTTGAGGCTTTGCGTGGTGACAAGACTATTCAGGAGATTGCGTCCCGTCACAAGGTCCACCCCAATCAGGTGAGCACGTGGAAACGCCAGGCTGTCGAAGGTCTGGGTGATGTGTTTTCGAACGGCAAGGACAAGGCCCGTGCGGACCGCGAGAGCGAGATACATGATCTGCATGCCAAGATCGACAAGCTGTTCATGAAGCACCCGTTTTATGGCTCACGCCAGATGATGCGCACCCTTCAGCGCGATGGCATCAAAATTGGCCGTCACCGGGTGCGGCGGCTGATGCGTCTGATGGGGCTTGAGGCGATCTATCAGGCCCCGCGCACCAGTAAACCGCATCCTGAACACCGGATTTATCCTTGGTCGCTCAAAGGGATGGCGATTAACCGGCCCAATCATGTCTGGTGCAGTTCTAGAACGGCTTTTTGTATCTGGTGGCAGTGATGGACTGGGCCACGCGCCGGGTTCTGTCGTGGCGCCTGTCAAACACCATGGATGCAAAGTTTTGTGTGGAAGCTTTACACGAAGCCCTGGCGAAGTATGGCAAGCCGGAAATCTTCAATATCGATCAGGGCAGCCCGTTCACCAGCCTTGAATTTACCGGAGTGCTGAAAGACGCCGGGATCAAAATCTCGATGGACGGCAGGGGCCGGTGCATGGACAACATCTTTATCGAACGGCTGTGGCGCTCGCTCAAATATGAGGCAGTGTATCTCAATGAGTTGAGCGACGAATTCGCCGGCAGAACGGGTCATTGGTGATTGGCTGACGTTCTACAATACTGAGCGCCCGCATTCATCGCTTGGCGGCAAAACCCCGCAAGAGGCTTATAACGGGCAAGACCTGATGGATATGATGGATATGATGGATATGATGGACAAGCCTGGCTGCTTGCCCACATACCCACAGGCAAAACAAAAACAACAGTTGATCAAAGGCATTTTGGCAGCTTAAATCAGATGCAGAAATACACCTTAACTTCGCTGCCAAACTGTCCAGCAATATGGGACCACCTCAAGGACCTCGAAGCCCTTGGCCGCATCGGAGCGTTTGATGATCTCAAGCGTCCATCGGCCGATCTTGTCGAGTGCGCCCCGGAGTTTCTGTCCAGCATACCCACCATCGGCGAAGACATGACGGAGCCAGGGGAAGCTATGGCGGATTTCCGCCAGCACATCGGGGGCGCCGTCACGATCCTGAATATCGGCGGCATGAATGATGGCCCCGACCAGAAAGCCCTCCGTGTCGGTGACGATATGGCGCTTGCGCCCCATGATCTTCTTGCCCGCGTCAAACCCGCGCGGACCGCCGCTTTCAGTGGTCCTCACCGACTGGCTATCGATCACCCCGGCGGAGGGCGAGGCCTCGCGTCCCTCCGCCTCGCGCGCCATCATCAGGAGCGCATGGTTGATCTGCGGCCACAGTCCCATGTCCCGCCAGCGGTAGAAATAATACTGCACCGTCGTCATCGGAGGGAACACCCCCGGCGGGGGCATCCGCCAAGGCAAGCCGCCGCGCAGCAGATACAGCAGGGCGTCCATAATGGCGCGATAACCCCAAACCGGCGGACGGCCTCGCCGCGGCCGGGGCGGCAAAAGCGGTTCCAGAGCCGCCCATTCCGAATCCGTCAAATCGCTTGGCAAACGCAGCTCCCCTCGCGCAAACTGCTTGCGGGTGATGTCAGTCCACATGTGTTCCTCCGTCGATGCTTCGCAACACCGACTGAACCACAAGTCACTGACATCACTCAAGGGTATCTCTAAAAATGCCTAGCCGACGCTCTCAATCGGGTAGAATTGGGGTGACTTGAGACTTGACGTGAAACGGGGTGTCAAGGGCGGCGGATATCATGGAATATTGGCCGCAAAAAAAAAGGGATTGGAATTTCTTGAGCCTCAGCTTGACTGCATAATTATTATGAATTATTATGCAGATGAATTATTTGGAGATTATCTTATGGCTACCGAACGACTAACCGTTTCCCTTGCCCCGGAGTTAAGGCACTGGATCGACAGCGCCATTGAGTCTGGTGGATATTCAAGTGCGAGTGATTTTGTTGCGACCCTGGTACGCAACCACCGACGCGGTGAACAATTGGACCATTTGCTTGCGGAGGGACTTGAGAGTGGTCCATCAATCAATCCAGGTGAAACCTACTGGTCTGATAAAAAGGCGGCTCTGACAAGGCAATCAACCGCGTGAAAAGAAATCGCTATCAAATCCGCCCCCGAGCGGAAGCTGATCTTGATGGCCATGCCCGTAATATCGCAAGGGATAATCTTGAGGCGGGGTTGCGATTGTATAATTTAGCTGAAGAAACCTATCAGATGCTGAGTAATATGCCTTATATGGGGGCAATTTATCACACCAATAAATCAGAGCTTATGGGAATACATTATATGCCAATAAAAGGATTTTCGCGCTATCTTGTTTTTTATAAACCCATTGATGGTGGCATCGACATAATTCGCGTTCTACATGCCCGTATGGACAAGGATGGTTGGCTTTGATTTCTCATAAATTTTAGTCGGGAAATAGATGGTTATGGATGCGAACTACCGCTCGGTATTAAATGGTATGTTCAGAGAGTAAATTTTGAAAATTCCTTAAGGGCACTTCTAAATTTACCCTTCCAAGCTTAAATTGGAGCAGCGGACGGCTTTTGGCTCACTGATTTTGGCATCCGCTTGCCGTTAAGCGGTTGCTGCGATGGCCGAATGGGTGTTTCGCACGGGACTCCTCCCCTGAGAAACTATCACGTTGGCGTCGCCGCCGCGAGACGTTCCAGTTGCACCAGGCGGCGCATGTTGTAGGCAAGGTTCTTCAGTCCGATCCGCGCCTTGGCCCGCACCAGCCCGATGCTGCGCACCAGCGTCCCGCCCATGTCGTTGCTCTGAGCCCCGAACACGTGCTCGACGCGCGCTCGAACTTTTGAGCGGGTCTTGTTGCCTCGCATCTCCCGCTTCGACAACGGCTTGTTGCGATGGCTCTTGCGGTGGATCCGGCTGTTCAGGCCCTTCTCTGCCAGCTTCGCCTCAATCAGGGCCGAGCGATAGGCGCTGTCCGCCCACACCTCGGATGCCGTGTTGTCAGGATCGAGGATGTCCTCCACGATCTGGCTGTCGTGCACCGCCGCGTCCGTCACCTTATAACGCCGCACCAGCTTATGACGGCGATCCACATTCACATGGTTCTTGTAACCGTAATGGCTCTTGCCGTGCTTCTTGATCCACCGCGCGTCGGTATCCTTCTGGCAACGCTTGGCCGGCTGCTGCTCCCAGCCCGCCGGCATCTCGCCATCCTTGATCTTCGCGTTCTCGTCCCGGCGGTTGTGCTGCTTGGCCACCGGCACGATCGAGGCGTCGATGATCTGGCCGCCCATCGCCAAGTAACCCTGCTGCTTCAGATAGCCGTCAAAGACCTCGAACAAAGCCTCGATCACGCCCACCTGTGCCAACCGTTCCCGGTAGAGCCATACCGTCTTGGCATCGGGGACCTTGTCCTCGATACCCAACCCCAAGAACCGCATGAACGAAAGCCGGTCGCGAAGCTGGTATTCCACCTGGTCGTCCGAGAGATTGTAAAGCGCGCACAAAACAATCGCCTTGAACATCACCACCGCGGCCCACGGCTTGCGACCCGCCGGCGACTTCCGTTCCTCGGCCGGCTGGCGCCAGCCCCCCTCCAGACGCGGTCGGAAGTCTTCCCACGGAACTACTGCGTCGATCGTCACCAGCGGGTCGTTCTTGGCGTCCAGACCCGCATACCGGTTCGCCATATCGAAAAAACCCATCTGCCCCATAGCTGATTCCCCCGATCCCGGTGTCACGTCACCCCGTTTCACGTCTCAAGTCTCAAGTCACCCCAATTCTACCCGATTGAGAGCGTGGATAGGCATTTTTAGAGATGCCCTTAAGGAACCTCAAGCATCACAATGAATAGTATTTGCACATAATTTGAGAGTTTATTATCGCAACTTGGTCACTTCATACCAGTGCCCATCTATGTCCCCTGTGGGACGCCAATTTTCTTGTCAAAGGCCGCATTCTGGCAAGCATCAGAAATGATCCGTCGCCAGTTTCTCCTTGTCTGAAATGCGATAAAGAGCATCGACCGGACCAACGGCGATGATGCCGTCATCCTCCAGGCCGGCATAGGCCGCCTCCATGATCGCCTCGACAATTTCGTCAACCCTGGATTCAGGGGCATAGATCTGGATGCGCGCATGTGTATCCAGCCAGTCCCGCTGGAAGAAATTCTTGTAGACGCCATAACCCCGGGTATCGGAAATACTGATCCCCGGAACCCCGATGTCTTTGAGGCGGGATTCGACTTTTTCAAGCATCGGCACATTGATCGTTGCTGTTATGACCTTGAATATCATGCTCTTCTCCTTTCGTTTCTGGTCTTCCACTCCTGGCCCTTCGATCAGGCCTGCCCGATTTTCACCTTGTCATCGCTTAAAAATTTATACTGCGGCAGCCAAAGGTTGAGCGGCGCCGGGCCCCGGCGCACCCGGCCGGCGGTATCATATTCCGAGCCATGACAGGGACAGAACCAGCCGCCATACTCCCCGCGCGGCGCCGTTGGCTTTTGCCCCAGGGGAATACAGCCAAGATGGGTGCAAACACCGATCACGATCAGCCATTCCGGCCGCTGAACGCGCGAGGCGTCGGTGGCCGGATCGATCAGGGAAAGATCGCCATCGCGGGCGCGGGAGGCGGCGATCTCCTCGGCGGTGCGCCGGACGATGAATACCGGCCGGCCCCGCCATTTGACCGTGACCCGCTGGCCAATCTCGATCGGCGCAAGGTCGACCTCGATCATCGACATGGCGAGAACATCGGCGGAAGGGTTCATATTATCGATAAGCGGCCACACCGCCAGGCCACCGCCAACAGCGGCGAGCGCACCGGTGGCAACATAGAGAAAATCACGCCGCCCCAGCGGCTTTGTCATTTGCCCCAGCGGCTTTGTCATTTTAATGTCACTCATAACAGCACCTTTCTTTCTTCCCCCTGCCCCGACAAAATCCGGCTTACATCCGGTGCGGCCGATAGCGAATGCCATTGGCAACCTGAAGCTCACGGATATAGCGTATGATCGCGGTCACATCTTCCTCGCTCACGCCGGGCCGCGGCGGCATATCGCCGAAAGACCAGTGATGCTGGCGCACCCCGTTCTTGGCGGCAAAATAAAAGGCGCCGTCGGCATGGTGGCCGGGATTGTAAATATCATGGACGAGGGGCGGGCCCTTGTCCGTCCCAGCGGCGTTGACGCCGTGGCATTGGGCGCAATTGGCGTCAAAGGCGACCTTGCCCTTGCTCGCCAAAGCCGAAAGCCGGGGCACAGTGACAGAAGCCGCCCCACCGCGCGACGTTGCCGAAAAATAGTTCCAGCCCAATGCCGCCAACCCGGCAACCACCACGCCCGACACCAGAATCGAAGGCTTTACTTTACTCATTCTTTTCTCCATATGGTTTTTACCCGACGTTACTAAAACGCCGTTACGGTCACTCTTACGCTCCCAGGCAATCTGTCGCCGGGCACGCCATTTGCACACCATGTTCACACCACACACAGGCGCAGTTGACATGATTACAACTCTTGTCTCTCAGCGGCGCCCGATAGCGCCACCGCGCCAGCGGATAGACCAGCCGTGACAGCCACCATGGCCGGTAAAGCTGCCCCAGCGCGCGGCGCGCATCGCCCTTTGCGATATGGCGCGACAGGGCCCATGCCCGCCCCCGTTCGCCAACAATGTTGAACAAAAAACGGTTGGAGATTGAGGTGCGCAACAAAGGGGCCAACGACCGGCGCCAAAGAGCGGTATAATCCCGCCCCTCGAGAAGGCTGCGCGCCGCCAGAATGCCCGAGCGCAACGCATAGCTCATGCCGAACCCGGCCAGCGAATCCTGAAAGCCGGCCTGTTCGCCGATCACCAGCTTGCCGCCCTGCACCCCTGATCTGGGAAACCGGAAATTGCCGTAACCACCAAATATCTTCTTGTTTTTCATATTCAGGCCGACCCGCTTCCGGAAAAAATCGAGGGTCCGCTCAACATGCTGTCTTTGATCCTTGAAATGCGTGAACATGCAGCTTGCGACCGTACCGCGACCGCCAGCAACCAGGAGATAGGCATAGCCCTTCGGCGCCAGGGCTTCGTTAAAGCAGATCCAGTTGCCATCGGCCATATCGGTTTCAAATACATAGCCCGCCGCAATGGCGTCCGCCGTGCGCGGGCCAATCGCCAGAACCGCCGGCCCCTCAATCTCATCGATGCGATCGTCAAACCTGATGTCTATGCCCAGTGCTCCTGCCTGCTCCAGCAGGCCCTGATCAAGCGTGCCGGGCGCGGCGCCGCGGCGAACGAGATAATAAAGCGGTTTTTTACTCTCGATCGGATAGGCCTTGCCGGCAACGTCAAAGGCCACCCCCTTGGTCGCCGGCACATAATCGAAGGTCGGCGCAATTCCCTCTTTGGCAAGCTCGGTTAAAATATCCGCAGGTCCTGTCCAGTTCTCCAGGCCCTGAAAATCATTGTGAAACCGCGCGCCCGACTGTTTGCGCCGATCATGGACGACGACAGACCGGCCGCCGCGCGCCAGAACGATGGCACAGGCCAGCCCGGCAGGCCCCGCGCCAACAATATGCAGCGCCGCGCCATCATCTTGCCGCTCCCGGCTTGTGCTTTCGTTCATCACGGCAGTCACCCCACCCTTCGGTTTATCGCGCCCGCGACGCGAAATAATTATAAAGCGGGGCAAAAACCAGGGCGCCATACCAGCCATAGGCGAAGCTCTCGCCAAGGCCGAGCAGGAAGCTCCCCCAGCTTAGCCAGCTAAAACCGGGCAAAAAGGGCGCCCAGGCGGGATACATGGGATCGCCCGGAAACAACAGCCCGTAGCCAACGCAAAGACCGAAGGTGATTGCCAGAAACAGGCCCAGGCTCATGCCAAGGGTGAAAATCGATACCGGCGATCTGCGGATTTCCGCTATCTCGGACATGATGATCTCCTTTTCATCTAGGCCGCAATTTCCTCATATTCACCATGGCGGTTTTCCCGGTCCGTAATATAGCGCCGCGTAATCGGAACCGCATTCTGTTGTTTGGCGATCTGGATTTGGAACACCACGGCGCCGGAATTACGAAACGCCACTTCGCTAACGGCGAGATAGAACTCCCACATGCGGCAGAACCGCTCATCATAGAACTCCTGGACCCGGGCTCGGTTAGTATTGAAACGGCGACGCCACGCCCGCAGCGTTTGCGCATAATGAAGGCGCAGGATTTCGATATCCGTAATATAGAAACCGGCGCGCTCGATTACCGGGACCACTTCGGAAAGGGCGGGAATATGCCCCCCCGGGAAGATATATTTCTTGATCCAGGCATTGGTCGCGACGGGGCCCTCGGAGCGCCCAATGGTGTGGATAAGCGCCACCCCGTCATCAGCAAGCATAGTATGGATCTGGTCGAAAAAGCGCTTGTAATGCGGCAGGCCAACATGCTCGAACATGCCCACGCTGACAATCCGGTCATAAACCGCATCAACCTTGCGATAGTCCTGCAACGCGAATGTCACCTTTTCATTCAGTCCCTGGCGCGCAGCTTTATTTCGGGCGAATTCAAGCTGGTTTTCTGACAGGGTGATGCCGGTGACCGAGGCATCGCAAACGCGAGACAGATGAAGCGCCAGCCCTCCCCAGCCACAGCCAATATCGAGCACGCGCTGGCCCGGCCGCAGGTTGAGTTTGGCCGCAATATGGTCCTTTTTGCGCGCCTGCGCCATCTCCAGGCTGTCATCGGGATGTTCGAAATAGGCGCAGGAATACTGGCGATCCCGGTCAAGAAACAGGTCATAGAGCCGGTCCGAGAGGTCGTAATGATGAGCGACATTACGCCGCGCCCGGAAAACGGGATTATATTGCATCAGCCAGCGAAACCGGAGCCGGATCGCGGCGATCGTCTCGAACAGGCGGTTGCCATATCCCCGGCCGACACTCCGCGTCAAAAGATCGAGAAGATCGTAGATATCCCCCTCTTCAAGGGTAAGCTCTCCCGCCATATAGGCCTCGCCAAGATAAAGATGGGGGTTGCACGCCAGTTTCCAGGGAACCGTCCGGTTGTGCAGCCTTATGGTCACGGCGGGCTCGCCGGAGGCCTCGATGATATGCCGCCTGCCGCCGGCGTCGAAAATTGTCAGCCGGCCTTGTTTAAGCAGACGCCCAAGGGTTTGGTACAGAATATCCATGACAATTCCTTCTCGTCTATTTGCGCTTCTATTTCACTCAGGCACGCCCCTTTACTGAGACATCTTGCACATGTTACGTCCTCACAGGCGGGCGCGGCGCAGGCGCAGCGCGTTGGAGACCACCGAAAAAGAACTGAAGCTCATCGCCGCTGCCGCAATGATCGGCGACAGCAATATGCCCAGCGCCGGATAAAGAACCCCGGCGGCGATCGGCACGCCAAGCGCGTTATAGACAAAGGCGAAGAACAGGTTCTGCTTGATGTTGCGCATCGTCGCCTCGGCCAGGCGGCGGGCGCGAATGATGCCGCGCAGATCGCCCTTGACCAGGGTGATGCCGGCGCTTTCAACCGCCACATCCGCGCCGGTGCCCATGGCGATCCCGACATCGGCCTGGGCCAGCGCCGGTGAATCATTGACCCCGTCACCGGCCATCGCAACCCGCAAGCCCTTGGCCTGCAGGGACTTCACTAACAAAGCCTTGTCCTCGGGCGTGACATCGGCATGCACCTCGTCAATACCCAGCTTTTGCGCCACCGCATTGGCGGTGCGCACGCTGTCGCCAGTGGCCATGACAATCCGCAGCCCTTCCTTGTGCAGCGCCGCCAGCGCCTCGGCGGAGGTCTGTTTGACCGGGTCGAGAACCGCGACCAGGCCGGCCAGCACGCCATTGACAACCACGAACATCACCGTCGCGCCCTGATCACGCAACTCATCCGCCTTGGCTTTCAGCACACCCCCGTCAACCCCCAGCTCTTCGAGCAGCTTGATGTTGCCCAGGGCGACCTCGGCGCCATCGACGCGGCCGCGCACCCCTTTGCCGGTCAGGGCATCGAAGTCTTCGGTCTTGGCCAGCGCCAGGCCGCGTTCCTGCGCGCCTTCCACGATCGCCTCGGCGAGCGGATGTTCGCTGCCCCGCTCAAGGCTCGCCGCCAGCAATAACAGCCGGTCGGCGTCAAACCCGTCATGCGGGACAACCTCGGTAAGCTTCGGCTTACCCAGGGTGAGGGTGCCGGTCTTGTCGATAATCAGTGTGTCGACCTTGGCGAAACGCTCCAGCGCCTCGGCGTTCTTGATCAGCACCCCCGCCTGGACGCCGCGCCCGGTGGACACCATGATGGAGATCGGCGTGGCCAGGCCCAACGCGCAGGGACAGGCGATGATCAGGACCGAAACCGCGGCGATCAACGCATAGGCCATGGGCGGATTGGGTCCCCAGATCGACCAGGCAATGAAGGCGATGATCGCGATGGCGTTCACTCCGGGGACAAAAATTCCGGCCACCGAATCGGCCAGTTTCTGGATCGGCGCGCGGCTGCGCTGGGCTTCGGCGACCATACCGACAATCCGCGCCAGCATGGTGTCGGAGCCGACCCGGTCGGCCCGGAAAATAAATGCGCCGGTGCCGTTGAGGGTCCCGCCGGTCACCCGGTCGCCGGCAACCTTTTCCACCGGCACCGGCTCGCCGGTCAGCATGGATTCGTCGATCGATGTGCGGCCCTCGATCACTTCGCCGTCAACCGGCACTTTTTCGCCGGGACGAACCCGCAGATGATCGCCGATTTCCACATCTTCAAGCGGAATGTCCTCTTCATCGCCGTTTTCCCGGACGATGCGCGCCATTTTCGGCGCCAGATCGAGCAGCGCCCGGATCGCGCCGCCGGTGCGCTCGAGCGCCCGCAGCTCAAGCACCTGCCCCAGCAGGACAAGCACCACAATCACCGCCGCAGCCTCGAAATAAATATCGACATTGCCGCTTTCCTGGCGGAAGGCAGCAGGGAAGATTCCGGGGAAAAGCGCGGCGATGACACTGTATATATAGGCCGCCCCGGTGCCGATCGAGATCAGGGTGAACATATTTAGGTTGCGGCTGACGATCGACGCCCAGCCCCGCTGGAAGAACGGCCAGCCGGACCACAGGATAACCGGCGTCGCCAGCGCCAGTTCAATCAACGCGGAAAGATTCGGCTCGATCCAGCGCTCCACCGGCAAGCCGACATAGGGCCCCATGGCGATGGTCAGCAAGGGAATGGTCAGTATGAGCCCGACCCAGAACCGCCGGGTGAAATCCACCAGTTCGAGATTGGGCCCCTCCTCGCCCACCGGAATGCCCTTGGGCTCCAGCGCCATGCCGCACTTCGGGCAACTTCCCGGCCCAACCTGCTCGACCTCAGGGTGCATCGGGCAGGTGTAAATCGCATTTTCGTCCACCGGCCCCGACGGCCGGGATTGATGGTGACCATGGCAGCAAGCGTGCTCCGCCGCATTTTCCTCACCGCCGTGATGGTGGCCGTCATGGCTGGCCGGCGCCCCTTTGGGCTCGAGAAACATGCCACATTTCGGGCATCGACCCGGCCCGATCTGCTCGACCTCGGGATGCATCGGACAAGTGTAGACCACATCCTCGCCCGCCGCGTCTTCCGCCGGGGCGTCGTGGTGTTCATCGTGACCATGGCAACAGGCGTGCTCCGCCGCCTTTTCCTCACCGCCGTGATGGTGGCCGTCATGGCCCGCCGGCGCTCCTTTGGGCTCGAGAAACATGCCACATTTCGGGCAGCTCCCCGGCCCGTTTTGTTCGACCTCGGGGTGCATCGGGCAGGTGTAGACAACATCCTCGCCCGCCGCATCTTCCGCCG
>Ga0114931_10003700_pt1 | contig 19264 bp, 15 predicted proteins | sample 2SBtaG_FD_89579 | JGI IMG/M metagenome (GOLD analysis project Ga0114931, IMG submission 89579) | Deep subsurface microbial communities from Kolumbo volcano to uncover new lineages of life (NeLLi) - 2SBTROV14_V59a metaG | ecosystem: Environmental > Aquatic > Marine > Volcanic | place: Kolumbo...
AGGAGGCCGGGACCGAGGCGCCCCGGATCGGGATCCAGGCGGGCGAGAACCTCGCGGGAAACGAGGTCTGGGTGCGCGTGAAGGACAACGGACCCGGGATGGAGCCCGAGCGCCTGACCCGGATCTTCAGTCCCTTCTACACCTCGAAGAGCCGGGGGACCGGCCTCGGGTTGGCCATCTCCAAGAAGGTCGTCGATGCCCACGGCGGCTCGATCGAGGCAAAATCGGATCCGGGGAGCGGCACCGAGTTCGTCCTCACGTTCCCGAAGCCCGAGCCCGGAGCCCGCACGTGAGCAGCGCGACCCACGCCCAGGCCGGGCCGCGCCGGCGCCGGACCCGCCGGGCCGGGCACGGCTTCCGGCGTGGCGGCGGATCCGTCGCGGGCGAAGACGCAGCGGACGAGATCGGCCGCGCCGCGGACCGCCGGCTCGGGGTCATCCACGAGACCGTCCGCTTCCTGTTGGTGATCGGACTGCTCGCGATCTTCTTCCGTCCGGCCGCGTTCTGGGTCGGGATCTTCTGGGGCTTCGGGCTCATGCGACGCTGGTCCCGGGTCTTCATCGAGCCGGAACTCCGCCAGCGCTGGATCGATCGCGAGGTCCACCGGCGCCTCGACCATGAGGTCGGCGCCCATCGGCGCGACCTCGAAGGCCGCCACTCCCGCCACATCGGCGAACTCGCGGCCGACGTCGCCCAGGAGATCCGCGACCCGATCCACGCGGCCACGGAGCTCGTGCGGCGGATGGGCGAAGACCCGGCGTCGCGCGGGAACGTGGAACACGCGAACATCGCGCTCGAAGAACTCGGCCGGGTCGAGCGCAGCATCTCGCACCTGCTGCGCTTCGCGCGCGAGGGCGATTTCGAGTTCGAGGAACTCGATCTCGAGGAGCTGATCGACAGCGCGGTCGGCGCGATGGAAGACCGCATCCACAACGAGGGCATCACGCTCCGGGTCGAACTCGCGTCGCCGGGGCGCCTGTTCGCCGACCGCGACAAGCTGCGCCGGGTCGTGGTGAACCTGCTCGGCAACGCCTTCGACGCGGTCGCGACGGTGACGCGGCCCGAAGTCCTGCTCGAAGCCGGCCACGACCTCGCCGGTTCGGAAGTCTGGATCCGCGTCCGCGACAACGGGCCCGGCATCCCGGAGGAACGGATCGAGCGCATCTGGAGCCCGTTCTACAGCTCCAAGCAGGACGGCTCCGGGCTCGGTCTCGCGATCACGAAGAAGCTGGTCGAGGGACACAGCGGCCAGATCGAAGTCGGCGCACCCCGCGAGGGCGGCTCCGAGTTCATCGTCATCCTGCCGCGCCAGCGCAACGACGGGGCGCGGGAGCACCCCGCCGAGGAGGATCCGAGATGAGCGCCCCCCGCGTGCTGATCGTCGAAGACGAAGCCGCCATCCGACTGGCCCTGAGCGGCCTGTTGAAGCGCGAGGGTTACGAGGTGGCCCAGGCCAGCGACGGCTCCTCCGCGCTCGACCTGCTCGCCACCGAGACCTTCGACTTCGTGCTGACCGACCTCGCGCTCGGCGACGGTGCGTCCGGCATGGACGTGCTCCGCACGGCCAAGGAGCGACAGCCCGAGACCCCGGTCGTGATGATCACCGCGCACGGCAACGAGAAGGTCGCGGTCGAGGCCATGAAGCTCGGGGCCGACGACTACGTGCCGAAGCCGTTCGACAACGACGAGATCCGGCTCGTGGTGCGGCGCGCGGTGGAGCGCAACCAGCTGGCGCGCGAGAACCGCATCCTGCGCGAACGCGTCGCACGCGAGTTCGGCATGGGCAACCTGATCGGCCAGGGGCCCGGCATGCGCAACGTCTTCCAGACGGTCCAGAAGGTCGCCGAGACCGACCTCACCGTGCTCGTTCGCGGCGAGAGCGGAACCGGCAAGGAGCTGGTCGCCCAGGCGCTCCACGAGCACAGCGCGCGGCGCGGCGAGGCCTTCGTGGCCGTGAACTGCGCCGCGATCAGCGCCGAACTCGTCGAGAGCGAGCTCTTCGGACACGAGAAGGGGGCCTTCACCGGGGCCGACGCGCGCCGGGCGGGCCGCTTCGAGTCGGCCAATGGCGGCACGATCTTCCTGGACGAGATCGGCGACATGGCGCCGGCCACCCAGGCCAAGGTGCTCCGGGTGCTTCAGGAGCGCTCCTTCGAGCGCGTCGGGGGGACCGAGCCGATCGAGGTCGACGTCCGGGTCGTGGCCGCGACCCATCGCGACCTCGAGGCCGACGTCGCGTCCGGGCGCTTCCGCGAAGACCTCTACTACCGCCTGAAGGTGGTCGAGATCGCGATGCCCCCGCTCCGCGAGCGGCCCGAGGACCTCCCGGCCCTCGCCGGCCGCTTCCTCGAACAGGTCGCCGCGCGGCTCGAACGGCCGACCAAGCACCTGGCCGCGGAGGCCCTGGCTGCGCTCGCGCGCCATTCGTGGCCCGGCAACGTGCGCGAGCTCCGGAACGTGATCGAGCAGGCGGCGGTGCTCTCGGCCTCGGACGAGATCCAGGCCAAGGAGCTCCAGATCGACTCCTCGCGCGGCGCCTCGGGCGGCGCGGTGCCGGTCTCCGACGTCCCGTTCGGCGACGCCAAACGGGAAGCCGTCGCGGCGTTCGAGCGCAGCTACCTGTTGCGCGCGCTGCGCGACCACGAGGGCAACATCTCCCGCACCGCCGAAGCGATCGGCATGGTGCGGCAGAGCCTCCAACAGAAGATCCGCGAACTCGGACTTCGCGACGAGGACTGGACCCACGACGCGTGACCCCGCGCGCCCGATGCGCCGCAGCCGCGGCCAAGGAGACCCCATGACCGATCGACCCGGAATCTTCGCCCGAATGGCCGGCCTCTTCCGAGGCCTTCTCACCGGATGGATGCGAGACCGCGAGGAGGACAACCCGCGCGCGGTCTACGAGAACGCGATCTCCGAGCGCGTCCGTCAGTACCGCCAGCTGAAGGACGCCGTCGCAGGCATCCTCTACATGCGCAACAAGCTCGAGGGCGAACTCCAGGAACGCCGCCAGGAGCTCGCGCGGACCCTCGAGGACATCCGCCGGGCGGTGAGACGGGGAGACGACGAAGTCGGCCTCGCGCTGATCCAGCGCAAGACCGCACTCGTGGCCGAGATCGAGCGCGCCGAGACCGACTTCTCCAGCCTGAAGCACGAGGCCGAAGAGGCGAAGACCAACCTCGCGCGGTTCCGCGAGGAGATCCGCTCGCTCGAGCGGGAGAAGGGCCAGACGATGGCCCGCATCGCCAACGCGGCCGCCCGCCGTCGCATCAAGGACGCGATCGACGGCCTCTCGGTGGACGCCGACATGCGGGCGCTCGAGAACGTGCGCCAACACGTGGCCAAGCTGGCGACCGAGAGCGATCTCGACCGGGAACTCGGCGTCGGCGACGAGGTCTCGCAACGCATCGCCGCCATCCGCCAGGAGGCGACCGACGAGGCGGCCCGGCGCGAGCTCGACGAGCTGAAGCGCGAGATGGGCTCGATGACCATCCCGGTCCGGGCGAGCGAAGTGAAGACGACCGTCGTGGCGGCGAGCTGACGATGGCGGGACTCTCACACGAACGAGCGGCCGGGCGGCTGCACGCGGACGAGGACCCGTTCGCCCGCGCCGTCTCGCGGGTCGAGCGGCGGGAACGCACCGCGGCGCGCGTGCGCGCAGTGGGCTGGCTGCACGTGGGCCTCTCGTCGCTCGGGGTCGTCGCCGGACTGGGTCTGTTCGGGGCGATCGCGCCGTGGGGCCTGTTGAGCGGCGACGCAACCGCAGCGCTCGTGACGGGGGCGGTCGGCAGCGTGCTCGCGGGCGTGATGTTCGCACTCTCCCTGCCCGGACTCGTCGCCGGGATCGGCCTGTTGCAGCGCCGCCTCTGGGCCCGCCCGCTCGGGATGCTCGTCAGTGCGCTGCTGCTGCTGCAGGTGCCGGTCGGGACCGCGCTCGGAGCCTTCTCGCTCTACGTGTTGCTGCAAGACGACACCCGCGCCTACCTGGACCGCACCTGGTAGGCACGCGGGCCGCGCCTCGGCACACGAATGCGCGGCCGCAGCGGGCTAGCGCAGGCGGATCCGGATCTCGGCGGGAAGCCGCAGGACGTCCTCGCCCGCATCTTCCATCGCGGCCCGGAGAGCCGGCGGGAGCGCTTCGCGGGGGACCTCGATCTCGACCCGGACCGGGCTTACGGCGTCTTCGACCGCTCCGATCCGTGCCGCGGCCGCCGAGGAGACCACCCGGGTCTCGAGGTCCTTGTCGTCGGCTTCCTCGGCCTCGTCCAGGAGATCGACGATGCCGGGTGCGTCTTCACCCGTGGCCCAGGCCTCGGCCACCCGCGTCTGCTGCGCCGGATCGACACCACTGCCAGCGGGGCTCCGCGGCGGCGACATGACCTCGGCACCGATGGGTTGATGATCGAGGACGAAGGTCAGCTCGAAGTCCTCGATCTTCACCACGTCGCCGACCCGGAGGTCTCGCGCTCCTTCGACGCGCTCGCCGTTCACGCGGGTCCCGTTCACGGAACCCTCGTCCTCGACCCAGTAGCCATCGGGCCGCCGCACGAAGGTCGCGTGGCGGCGCGAGACCCCGGTGTCCGCGAGCACGATCGCGCACGACTCGGAGCGCCCGGCCACGAGCCGGTCCTCGTCCCAGGTGACGACGCCCTCGAGCTTTCCGCCGCGCTGGACGATCCACCCCGCGTGCAGCCCCGGCTCCGGGCACGCCGGGGTGCCGGGATCGGGCTCGGCCGTCCATTCCGTGGTGAGCGCGTCGTCAGCGACGGCGACCGCGCGGGGCGCGGTGTCGATCGCGTCCGTCGTCGGATCCCCGGCCTCGGGGACGAGCAGGGTATCGCCGCCGAGATCGTCCGCCGCGCCGAAGTCGAAGAGCGCGGTGTGCTCGCCGCTCGGCATCGGGTCGGTCCCGACGAACAGCGGCGCGCCGGTCGGCGATTCCTCTTCGCAATCCGAGACCCCGGAATCGGCCTCGACCGGGGTGTCGCCCGCGATCTCGTCCTCGCCGAACGAGAACGCACCGGCCGGATCGGGGGAATCCGTCGGTCCGAGCACCGAAGTCGTCAGTCCGAGCACCGGAGTCGTCGGTCCGAGCACCGGACCTGCGGGATCGGGCGAAGCTGCCTCTGCGCTCTCGTCGACCACTGGCGCCGCGGCCGGAGCCACCAGATCCGCCCCTGCCTGTCCGAGAGACAGGGAATCGGGTTCGTCGGGCATGATCAGCGCCTCGGCGGCGGCGTCACCGGGTCGGGCCTCTTCCATCACGACCTCGGCCACCGGCTCCTGCGTGTCCTGCGTCGAGGGGTCGAGCGTCGGCATCACGCCGTCCGCGAGGTAGGTCTGCGCGGCGTCCCAGGCATCGCTCGCGTTCGTGGGACCGGCCGGGGGGACGGGTTCGTCGGTCGCCATCGCGGCCACGATCACCGTGTGCTTGCCGATCGTGAGCCGGTCGCCTGCCTCGAACGCGACTCGGCCCGCGACGGCGGTGCCGTTCACCTCCGTGCCGTTCTCGCTGCCGAGATCCTCGATCTCGAAGCCACCCTCCGAAGTCCGGTGCAGGACCGCGTGGAACCGGCTCACCGCGAGGTTGTTCACGACGAGGTCGTTCTCCTTCATCCGGCCGATGCGCAGCGCGTCACCCGTGAACGGGATCTCCAGGATCAGCCGATCCTTGAGCAGCAGTTGGACCTTCGGGACGGTTGCCATGGGCGCCTCGGAGCACGCTCCGAGCCGGCCGCGCCGTCGTGGCGCGGCCGCTCGAACGCGGGGTTCTCTCGGAGACTCTTCGCCCATCGGGGGGCGGAACTTGAACCCTCGACGGCCGCGGCCGGGCCGTCCGGGGGGCTACCGGGGTGCCCGCTCCGGGGTCCGCTCCGCGGGTTGCCCGGGGTCCCGCAATGCCTACGATGCAATGCGTCATCCCGACGAACCACACCGGTCCGGAGCCATGACCCGCTACACCTACGAACCGCTGACGGCGCTCGATGATTCGTTCCTGCTCCATGAGCGTCCGAACGCGTTCATGCACGTCGCCTCGGTCGCGGTCCTCGACGCCGGGCCGCTCGCAGCGCCCACGGGCGGGGTCGACATCGGGCGGATCCGTCGCGGCATCGCGGCGGTCCTCCACCGCCTGCCCCGTTACCGCCAGAAGCTGGACCGGATCCCGATCACGGGCGCGCCGATCTGGATCGACGACGACGAGTTCAGCCTCGACTATCACGTCCGCCACACGAGCCTGCCGCGCCCCGGGGATCGCGAGCAGCTGAAGCGCCTGGCGGCCCGGATCATGGCCGGCCACCTCGACCGCTCCCGCCCGCTCTGGGAGTGCTGGGTGGTGGAGGGCCTCGAGGGCGGGCAGTTCGCGGTCATCAACAAGACACATCACGCGATGATCGACGGATCGGCCGGCATCGACCTGATGAACGTGCTGATGACGCCCTCTCCCGAGGTCCGCGAGGCCGAGGTGCCGGCCTTCATCCCGCGAAGGCCGCCGACCGCGAGCGAACTCGCCTGGGACGAGCTCCGCCGGCGCGCGCGTCTGCCCTTCGACGCAGTGCGCGACCTGGGCGAGCTCTGGCGGGCCGCCCGGAACACACGGCGCGGCATCTTGAACCGCGCACGCCAGATCGCCGAGATCGCGGGCGCTTCGCTGCGGTCGGCGAGCGCCACCCCGCTGAACCAGCGGATCGGCCCACACCGCCGGTTCGACTGGACCACCCACGAAGTCGACGCGCTGAAGGCGGTGCGTCAGGAGCTCGGCGGCACGCTGAACGACATCGTGCTGACGATCGTGACGGGGGCGGTGCGGCGCTTCCTCTCGTACCGTCGCGTCGACCCGGCCACCATCGACTTCCGCGTCCTCGCACCCGTCAGCGTCGAGGAAGACGGACCCGCCGGACCGCGCGGGATCGGCCATCGGGTCTCGGCCTGGTTCGTCCCGTTGCCGATCGATGAACCGGACGCCGCCAGCCAGCGCGCCGCGATCAGCGAGACGACGCGGGAGCTGGAAACCCGGAAGCCCGCGGTCGCGGCCGGCCAGCTGATGAACGCCGGGGAATGGAACCCCGGCACCCTGCTCTCCCTCGGCGCCCGCAACGCGACCCGGCTGACGCCCTACAACATCGAGGTGACCAACGTCCCGGGACCGCAGGTGCCCATCCACCTGCTGGGCGCCCGGATGACCGAGATCTACCCGCTGGTTCCGCTCGTCGAAGGCGTAGGCCTCGGGATCGCGTTGTTCAGCTACGCCGGCCGGTTGCACTGGGGAGTCAACGCGGACTACGAACTCGTTCCCGACCTCGATCGTTTCATCGGCTTCCTGGACGACGCGTTCGACGACCTGCGCAAGGCGGCCCATGCCAAGCGGAGGCTCCGCGCGGGAAAGACGCCCTCGCGCAAGCGGGCGCGCAAGGCTCAGTCCGCCGCGGAGGCCTGAGCCCGGACGCGCTCCGCGACCGCGAAGACGTGGCGGTCCTCGGCCCCCATGGCGCGAAGGGCTGCGGCGAGTTCGAACACGTACTCGTCGTTGGGCCCGCTGGGCCCGTGCGCGCCGAGCACGTGCGCGGCGATCTCCTCGAGCGGAGCCGGCCCCACGTAGTTCGGGTTGTCCTCCGAGGCGACGTAGACGAGGCCCGCCTCGACCACCTCGTCCGGAAGCGCGAGGGCGAGCGGCACCACGTGGCGCCGGTAGCCGCCCTTTTCGCGGTGGTCGAGGGCCGCGAGCACTTCGTCGACGTCTCCGGGCGCGATGCGATACGCGGTGCCGTCGCAGCGCGCCCCCGCCGACGCCACCAGCGTCACCACCCGCCCCGGCGCTCCGGGCACGCCGCGGTGGTCGGTCGATGCCTGCCAGAAGCGGCGGGCCCAACCCTCGATATGGGCGCTGCGCCGCTCGGCGAACGCGAAGGCCGGCCGCCAGACGAGCGAGCCGTAGCCGAACACCCAGACTCCGTCCCTGTGCCGCATGACCGCCGCGCAGGGTGGCACGCGGGTCAGTCTCCTGCCAGCAGCCCGGGCCAGTTCGCGTCGGCGCGCGCGATCATCCCCTCGCGATCGGCGGCCCACTTCGCCCGGATCGCGCGGCTGTAGTTCAGGTAGAGCCTGCCATCGACGACGGTCCAGGCCTCCGGGTCGATCCGCGCGGTGTGGCCGCCCGCGACCGCGAACGCACAGTAGCCCCCGTACTGGGGCGCATAGCGTTCCGGATCGGCCAGGAACGCTGCCCGATGGGCCGCCGAGGCGAAGCGCCAGGTCGCGCCCTTCCAGGTCGCCTCGTAGGCCGCCGAACCCGGCACGTACGCGCCGTCGGTGAAATACGCCACCGGGTCCGCGCCCGCGATCGCGACCGGGTCGAGGAAGCCCGCGCTGTAGATCGGATCGATCGCGGCCGCGGCGCGCGGAAGGGCCAACAAGACCAGCACCGCGGCGGCCCGTATCCAGGATCGATTCATCGGTGACCTCCTGCACGATTCGTGGGCGGCGGAAGGGGCCCGCCCCCCCTGCGATACGACCCCGCAACAGCCGGCGTTACGGCCGCCGCGCCGTCAGCCCCGGCTCCGTGAACGCGTAGCGAATCCCGACCACGACCAGGGTTGCGTCGCCCCGCGGCCGGCGCAGACGGACCTCGTCCCCGACGCCACGTCCGAGCAGCGCCCGCCCCATCGGCGACTCGATGCTGATGGTCCCGCTGCCGGGGTCCGACTCGTCGGGTCCGACGAGCCGGACCTCGCGACGCGTCCCGTCCTCTTCCTCGACGGCCACCCAGGCCCCGAAGTAGACCCGGCCCTGCTGGTCGGGCGTGTTGCGCACGATGGTCAGCGCATCCATCCGCTTCGACAGGAAGCGCAGCCGGCGATCGATCTCGCGCAATCGCTTCTTGCCGTAGATGTACTCGGCGTTCTCCGAGCGGTCCCCGAGCGCGGCGGCTTCGGCCACCTCGTGCGTGACCCGCGGCCGCTCGACGGTCCAGAGCCGCTCGGCTTCCTGCTGGAGCCGCAGGAAGCCCGCGGGGGTGATGTAGCTGGCCATGCCCGCCTAGGCATCGCGCGGATGTGCGCGGTGGTCAAGGCCGACCGCGGGCCGACGCGCGCCGCGCGGATGGCTAACTTGCCGGCGTTGCAGGCCCTCTTCGACACCGTGCAGGAAGCCGCGGCCCGCTCGGCCTGGACCCAGGGCGTGGATCTGGCCCGAAGCGGAGCGGTCTTCGGCGAGTCCTCGGCCGGGGACGAGGTCGTGGTGCGCGTGCGCCCGGTCGGCGGGATGATCCATCCGACCGTCATCCTCTACCCGGAAGACGAGGAGTGGGAGTGCGATTGCGCCGGACCCGACGACCCGTGCGCACACGTAGCGGCCGCCGTGATCGCGGTCCGCAAGGCGCGTCGCGCGGGCCGGGCGCTACCGCCGGCGGCCGGCGCCGCGGGCGGTGTCCTGCACTACCGCTTCGCTACGCAGACCGGAGCGCTCGCGTTCGAGCGCGTGGTGGTCCACCGCGGCCGCGAGACCCCGCTGCGGACCACGCTCTCGACCGCCACCTCGGGCCGGGTCGATGCGCCGCCGGTCAGCCCCACGCAGCGCGACATCGCGGTCGAGCGCGCACTCGGGCCGCGGCTCTACGGAACGGTTCCCCGCGGCGTGGTCCGCGCCCTGGTCCGGGCCCTCGACGGCTGCGAGCACGTGCAACTCGACGGCCAGCCGATCCGCACCTCGCGCGAAGCGATCGGGATGCGGGCGGTGCTGCGCGACGAGGGCGACGGGTTCCGGCTGCGCGTCGAGCCGGACCCGCCGATCGACCGCGTGGTCGGCGACGGCTTCGCGCTGGCCGGCGGCGTACTGCGCGAGGTCGGTCCGAGCCGGCTGAGCGGGCGGGAACGCAGCGAATGGGGGGGAAGGGGCTGCCACGTCCCGGCCGAAGACGTCGCGCGGCTGGTGTCCGACGTCCTGCCCGGTCTCGAAGCGCGGATGCCGGTCGCGATCGAGACCGCCCGACTGCCGCGAAGCGAACGCGTGCCGCCACGCCTCGTCGTCTCGAGCGAGGCCAGTGGCGACGGGCTGCGCCTCCTGGCCACGCTGGTCTATGGCGATCCGCCGATCGCGCGCGTCGACGCGGGACGGCTCCGGCAACTGACGGGCGCGGTCCCGCTCCGCGACGAGGCGGCGGAGGAAGCGCTGCTGCGCCGCCTGCGCGACGGCCTCGGGCTCGTCCCGGGCCGCGCCGAGGTGTTTCGCGGCGAGGCCGCCATCAACGCCGCGGAGCGGCTGGGCACGATCGGCGCCACCGTCGAGGGCGCCGCGCACGAGCGCTTCCGGCTCGCGCGGCCCCTGACGCCGGACCTCGAGGTCCGGGGCGACGGCTTCGCACTGCGCTTCGCGAGTGCGGCGGAAGACGGAGCGGAGCGGGAGGCCGACCCCACGGCCGTGATCCGGGCGTGGCGGCGCAACGAGTCGCTGGTCCCCCTCGACCTGGGCGGCTTCGCGCCGCTCCCGGCCGAGTGGCTCGACCGCCACGGACCGATCCTCCAGGACCTGCTGGCCGCGCGACGGCCGGACGGGGAGGTGCCGCCCGCGCTGCTTCCGGACCTCGCGCGCCTTGCGGCCACGTTGGACGCGCCCGCGCCGCCGGGCTTCGCGCGGCTCGCGGCGCTCCTCGAGGGCTTCGAGGGGCTGCCCGACCCGGTGCTGCCGGCGGATCTCGACGCCGACCTGCGCGCCTATCAACGCGAGGGCGTGCGCTGGCTCCAGTTCCTGGGCAGCGCCGGGCTGGGCGCATTGTTGGCCGACGACATGGGCCTCGGCAAGACGCTCCAGGCCCTCTGCGCGATCCGCGGCCGCACGCTCGTCGTCGCTCCGACCAGCCTGTTGGGCGGCTGGCGGGACGAGATGACGCGCTTCCGGCCCTCGCTCCGGGTCCACGTCTACCACGGCCCGCAGCGCGAAGCCGACGCCGCAGCCGACGTGACGTTGACGACCTACGCGATCCTGCGACGCGACCTCGATGTGCTCCGGAACGACCGCTGGGAGACGCTGGTGCTCGACGAGGCACAGGCCATCAAGAACCCGACCAGCCAGGTCGCGCAGGCCGCATTCGCGCTCCCGGCCCAGCGGCGCATCACGCTGACGGGAACCCCGGTCGAGAACCGGCTCGAGGAACTCTGGAGCCAGCTGCACTTCCTGAACCCGGGGCTGCTCGGCGGCCGCGCCGACTTCGACGAACGTTATGCGAAGACGATCGCCCAGGGAGACGACGCGTGTGCGGCACACCTCCGCGAGCGCATCCGCCCCTTCGTGCTGCGGCGACGGAAGCGCGACGTGGCACCCGAGCTCCCGCCGCGCACCGAAGTGGTGCTGCACTGTGCGCTCGGCGAGGAGGAGCGCGCGGTCTACGACGCGGTCCGTGCGGCCACCCGGGCCGACGTCCTCGACCGCCTCGAGACCGGCGGCGGCGTGATGGAAGCCCTCGAGGCCCTGCTCCGTCTGCGCCAGGCCTGCTGCCACCCCCGCCTGCTCCCGGGACAGGAACTCGACGCCTCCGCCAAGCTCGACCTGCTGGTCGACCGCCTCGAGACCGCGTCGAGCGAGGGACACCGCGCGCTGGTGTTCTCCCAATGGACCTCGCTCCTCGACCTCGTCGAACCGCGGCTGTCGGCGGCCGGACTCGGCTTCGTCCGCCTCGACGGAGGCACACGGGATCGTGCCGAGGTCGTCCGCCGGTTCCAGGCGGAGGACGGGCCGCCCGTGTTCCTGATCTCGCTGCGCGCCGGCGGCACGGGGCTCAACCTCACGGCCGCCGACCACGTGTTCCTGCTCGATCCGTGGTGGAACCCCTCCGTCGAGGACCAGGCCGCGGACCGTGCCCACCGGATCGGGCAGGAACGCCCGGTCGTGATCCACCGCATGGTGGCGGCCGACACCGTGGAGGAGCGGATCCTGGCGCTCCAGCAGCGCAAGCGCGCGCTCGCGGACGCGGCCCTCGACGGCAGCGCCGGAGCCGCGACCCTCAGCCGCGAGGATCTGCTGCAGCTCCTCCGATGACGCCCGCAGCGACGACAGGAGCAGCGAGTGAGCGACGAGATCCAGCAACGCGTGCGCCGCGACATCGCCGAGACCGGGTGGCATCTGGTGATGGTGCCGCCCGAGCAGGGCACCCCGGGGTGGACCCACACGATCGGTCTCGCCGAACGCTACGACCATCCCGAGATCGTGATCTTCGGCCCCGACCTCGAACAGATCGGCCCGCTGGCGAATCACCTCGGCGCGCTCGTCCGCGGCGGCCGACGGCTCGAAGCCGGCACCGAAGCGGCGGACATCCTGCAGGGCCACCGCATGGCCTTCCGCGCGGTCGCGCCCAAATGGGTGCCGGTCTTCCTCGGCAACGCCGCGTGGCACTACGCCTCCGAGGACGTCCGCGTGATCCAGGCCTTCTGGCCGGATCCGGGCGGCTGGTTCCCGTGGTAGGAGGGCGCCGACGCCACCTGGGCCGACGACCAGCCCCGGCTCGAGTCGGCCCACACGCTCGACGCACTGTCCGAGAGCATGATCGACGTCCTTCGCCGCGAGGGCGCGCTGTAGTCGCGCGGCACATCCCCTAGAATGGGCGCGCGCTCGCGGAGGTCAGCATGCGGATCGTGGTGGTGGGGGCCGGCGTGGCCGGACTGGGTGTTGCGCTGGGGTCGAGCCGGGCCGGTCACGCGGTGACGGTCCTCGAGCGCGACGCGACGCCGTTCCCCGAAGATCCGGTCCAGGCCTTCGAGCACTGGGAGCGGCGGGGAGCACCCCAGGTACGGCACTCCCACGCGTTCCTGGCGCGATTGCGGAACCTGTTGCGCGACCGGCTGCCCGACATCCTCGCCGCGCTGCTCGCGCACGGCACCGAAGAACTTCCGATCGCAAACCTGCTGCGCGACCCGATCGACGACCCGTCGCCGCGACCGGGCGACGACGACCTGACCCTGCTCGCGTGCCGGCGCATCACGTTCGAGTGGGTGCTCCGAAGGGCCGTGCTCGACGAGGCCCGCATCGACTACCAGGACGGTGCCCGCGTCGAAGGGGTGACCGTGCAGGACGGCCGGGTCACCGGGGTCCGCGTGGTCCGCGACGGGCGCGAGTGCGTGCTGGAGGCCGATCTGGTCGTGGATGCGGGCGGACGCCGTTCGGGGCTGCCGCGCTGGCTGGAGGCGGCCGGCTTCGACAAGCCGGAGGAGGAGACCGAGCCGTGTGGCATCTTCTACTGCTCGCGCTTCTACCGTGTCCTGCCGGACACGACCCCGCCCGAGCGCGACACCACGATCGGGGCCGACCTGGGCTACCTCAAGTTCGCGATCTTCCACGGCGACGGCGGCATCTTCTCGATCACGTTCGCAGCCGCGCCAGAGGACAAGCCGCTACGCGCGCTGCTGCACAAGGCTCCGTTCGAAGCGGCGACGCGCGCGCTCCCGGCCACCGCGGCGTGGGTGGATCCGGCCGTCTCCGAGCCGATCACGGACGTCCACGCGATGGACGGCCTGCGCAACACGCGGCGCTTCTTCTTCCGCGACGGCGAACCCGTCGCGCCAGGTGCCATCGCGATCGGCGACGCCGCGATCCACTCGAACCCACTCTATGGGCGCGGCTGCTCGCTCGCGCTGGTCCACGCGTTCGCCCTGGTCGATGCGGTCGCGGAACACGGTCGAGACGTCGTCGCGGTGGCGAAGCAGACCGAGGCGGCCCTCGAGCGCGAGATCCTCCCCTGGTACGAGTTTGCGGTCCGCCAGGACCGCGACGCCGCCGTGACCGCTCGCGAAGAGCGCGAAGAAGCGGCACCGAGGAACACGGGGGACGACCGCGGCGGGCGGGTCGACCCGCGCGCCTACCTGCGCGACCTGATGCGCCGGGGCCTCGTCCCGGCCCTGCGGCTGGACGCGACCGTGCTGCGGGCGTTCCTGCGCAGCTTCAACCTGCTCGATCCGCCCGGTGATCTGCTGCAGCGTCCGGACCTCATGCAACGGGTGTTGGCCGTCTACCAGACCCGGGACGAGCGGGAGGAACCCGCGTTGGGTCCGACTCGCCAGGAACTCATTGCCCGGCTCGCGGGCACCACCGGAGGCCACCCCCATGCCTGATCCCCGCGTCGAACCGCTGCGCGAATCCGAATGGTCGGACGAGGTGCGCGCGATCCTGGGCCCGCTCGAGAAAGCGGGCGGCGGACGGGTGCTGAACATCTTCGCAACGCTGGCCCACCACCCGGACCTGATGCGGCGTTGGCTCGTGTTCGGCAACCACGTGCTCGGGAAGTCGACGCTGCCACCCCGCGTACGCGAGATCGCGATCCTGCGCATCGGTTGGCTGTGCCGCAGCGCCTACGAGTGGGGCCAGCACGTGATCATCGCGCGAGGGCTCGGAATGACCGATGAGGAGATCGCCCGGATCGCGGCCGGACCGGACGCGGATGGGTGGAGCGAGGACGAAGCGCTGGTGCTCCGCGCGACCGACGAACTGCACGCGGACGCCCGCATCGCCGACCCGACCTGGGAAGGGCTCGCGCGCCACTTCGACCGCCGGCAGCTGATGGACCTGGTGTTCGCGGTCGGCCAGTACAACCTGGTCTCGATGGCGCTGAACAGCTTCGGCGTGGTCCCGGACGCCGGCGTCCCGGGTTTCGACGAAACCACGTAGCGCCAGCACCCCGCGAACATCCGCGGCGCCACGCGCGTCGTATCCGTGTACCGAGGAGGTCTCGTGTCGACATCGTCCCACGCGCGGCGCCGTGGCGGGAGAGCGCTGCCGATCCTGGTTCTGCTGGCCGCGGCCATCGCGGTCCCGGTCCTGTCTGCGCCCGCGCGACGCGGGCCGCGCACGGCCGCGCCGAAGGTCGACATCGCGAGCCTCGAACGGGCGCGCGACGCGGCGCCGAAGGACCTCCAGGCCAGGCTCGCCCTGGGCGAGGCCTACTACGTGCGCGCCCGCCATGCGCTCGATCACCACGACGCGGAGGGATGGGCGGCGGATCTGGAACGGGCGACCGCGGAGTGGCTCGCGGCGCTGCGCATCGACCCCGAGAACCCGGCCCCGCACACCTGGATGGGGATCGCCGATGCGTACCGGGGCCGGCTCGACTCCGCGCTGGAGAACTTCTCGAATGCGCGCCGGCTTGCGCCGCGCGCCCCGCACACCAACACCAACGTGGCCCAGATCCTGATCTACCGGGGCAAACCCGATCTCGCGCGCCGCTTCCTGAAGCAGGGCCGCCGCCTCGGCGCATCGCCGACGCAGCTCGGAATCAACGAGACCCTGCTCGCGTGGCAGGCCGGACGCCTCGACGACGCCGCCTGGGAGTTCGAGGAGGCCTACCGCCTGGACCCGGAGGAGATGAACATCTGGGACGGCGCGCCGGCCGATCCCCCGATCCGCACCTTCTCGGACTTCACGCGCTATTGCTGCGCCAGCCCTTCGTGCGGTCCGTACATGAAGGACGCCTGTCGCGCCTCCCACCAGCAGGTCGCGGTCCAGGAGGTGCCGGTCGAGGTGGCCCGGCGCGAACTGGTGCTCGAGATGGAGCGGCGCCGGGAACTGCGCCGGATCTACGATCGCCGCCGCGACCTCGGCGTCGAGATCCAGGTCGAGGAAGAAGAGCCCGGCGACGCGAAGATGCCCACGGCGCCCGCCAACTGACCGCGCCCGGCCCGCATCCGGAACGGACCGGAGGAGCGTGGAGCGCGAGACGGGACTCGAACCCGCGACCCTCGGCTTGGGAAGCCGATGCTCTACCAACTAAGCTACTCGCGCGAAGGTCCCGAAGGGTGACACGGCCCCCCACGAGGGTCAACGCGAGCGGGCGTGGCCTCGCGCGGATTCGCCCGTGCGCCGGGGCGTCGATCGCGTTCAGTCGCTGACGAGATCCGCGAACAGGTCGTCGAGTTCTCCGTCGGTGTTCTCGTTCGGATCGTCGAGGATCGCGATCGTGGGTTCCGGAGCCGCGGGTGCGCCCGCCGCAGGGACCTCGTCGAAGATCGCGATGGTCGCGTCGGGTGCGACCGCGGACGCCGCCGCGCGCGCCGGAGGCGGAGCAGCGGGTTCGCCGGTCAGGATCGCGATCGTGGCGCCGGCGTCGCGGCGCCGGTCCGCGGCTGCGGCGACCACTTCGGACAGCTCGAGATCGGCACCCGAATCGCCGAAGACCGGCTCGAGGGAATCCGTCGGTGCCGCGGCAGCGCGGACCTGCCGCGCTGCCGCCACGACCGGTTCGATGCGTTCGAACGGGTCGCCCGCGTCGACGAGTTCGGGCGTCGGCTCGGCCACGCCGACCGGCGCAGGCCGCGCTCCGACCGCGGCCGACGTCGCCGCGGGCAAGGCATCCGTGCTTCCCGCGAGCCCGAGATCGGCCGCCGCACGCTCCACGTCCTCGGCGGTGGCGCTCATGCGCCCGGCCAGGTGGGCCTCGAACAGCGCGTTGTCGGCCAGCGTGTTGAGGCGCCGCGGGATGCCGCCGCCCCACTTGACCAGCGACGACATCGCGGCCGATTCGAGGATCGCGGGGGTTCCCTCCACCGCCCGGATCCGGTGCGCCACGTACTGGCCCGACTCCTCGGGCGAGAGCGCCCCGAGCGACACGCGGATCTCGATCCGGTCGCACAGGGCCGCTTCGCCGTCCACCGCCTCGCCGAGACTCGGGAGGCCGACGAGCACCAGCGTCAGCAGGCGCTTCTCTTCGTACTCGAGGTTGAGCAATCCACGCAGGACCGGAAGCAGGCCCGCGTCGGCGAGCACCTGCCCCTCGTCGATGAGGAGCACCGTATGCCGGCCGTCCTCTCGGACGATCGCCATCTGTTCGTAGACCTGGCCCAGCAACGCGCCCAGGTCCTCGGACGGTTCCTCGACGCCCAGCTGCCGTGCGAAGCGCGAGAGGATCCAGCGTCCGTCGGAGATTCCGGGCACCGGCACGAGCATGCACGCCTCGAAGACCTCTTCTTCGAGCGACTCGAGCAGCTGGCGAACGAGGAGCGACTTGCCGACTCCGCCCTCCCCCGTCAGCAGACAGAATCCCTTGCCCTGCATCGCCGCGCGCTCGAGCCGACGCAGCACGTCCGCGGCCGCGGCGGTGGGAAAGGCGGAGCCCGGTTGCGCATCGCTGGCGAACGGGTCCCGGGTCAATCCGAAGGTCGAGAGATGTTCCACGTCGTTTCCTAGACGAATGAGATCTTCTTGCGCTTGCGGCGCCCCGGGGCCGGCGCCTCCGGTCCATCGGGATCCGGATCCGACGCCGGTTCGGCAGCTGCGGGTGCCTCTTCCCGCATCTCGGAGGTCGCTTCGGCGCCCTCGGGAGCAGTCGCTGCCGGAGTCGCGTCCGCGACGGGCTCCGGCGTGGCCTCGGCCAGCGTCTCGACTTCCTCCGCGACGGCTGCGGTCCCGTCTGCGTCCGCCGTGTCCTCGTCGTCGTCCATGAACTCGTCGAAGGACTCGTATGCGGGTTCGGCGGCCTCGACCGGTTCGTCCGTCCCGGCCTCCCCGATCAGGTCGTCGAACGACTCGAACGCCTCGTCGTCCTCCACCGCCGGAGCCGGGGTCGGAGCCGCGCTCCCGAGTTCGTCGATCCGGGTCGAGACGTCGCAGAATTCGGGGTCGATCGCCTGCACGGTCTCGAAGGCGTCGCGGGCCCGGTCGACGTCCCCGGCCTGCGCGAACGCGCGACCGAGATCGAAGCGAAGCGCCACCTGCTGGTCCTGCGGCACCTCGGGGACCGAGAGTCCCTGTTCGAAGTGCGCGATCGCATCCGTGAGCCGTCCCAGCTCGAAGGCACACAGTCCCATCATGTGGAGGCACGGCACTTCGCGGCCCGGCGCCTGCATTGCCTGCTCGAACTGGCCGATCGCGTCCTCGACCAGCCCCATCTCCTTGTACGCGATGCCGAGGTCGTAGTGCGCCTCGTGGTCCGCGTCGCCGAGTTCGCTCTGCACGCCCTGCTTGAAGGCCGCGAAGACCTGCTCGAAGCCCTCCTCCTCGGTCCCGCCCGAAGCGTGCAGCGAGGACGGGGCGCCGGCCGGCGCCTCTTCGTCGAAGGCGTCGGACAGCTGTGCGGCGAGATCGAACTCGCCCCCGTCGGAGGCGGCAATGGGCGTCGGCGCCGTCTCGGCCGGATCGCTCGCCGCTTCGGGGACCGCGTCCGACCGGGCAGGCGCCTCGGCGCCTGGCGTGGCGACCGCGGGCACCGGCATCGGCGAGGTGGTGTCGGGCGCGGGAACCACCGCCACGGGGCCAGTGGCCGCCGCAGCCGGCTCCTCCGCAGCGGAGACGGGTTCGCGGGCCGGGGTCGCCACCGTGGCGCCCGCGCCAGGATCGGGCGCATCGGATCCGGCGTCGTCGTGCTCGCCCTGCGATGCCGGCTCGACGTCCGGTTCCGCCGCCGGATGGCGCTCCTCGAAGTTGAACTCGAGCGGCTCCTCGTGCGCCGGTTCGTCGACGAAAGCCGGTTCCTCGGCCGAAGCCGGTTCCTCGGCCGAAGCCGTGTCCTCGGCCGAAGCCGTATCCTCGGCCGCGAACGCGAAATCGCCGGTCGCATCCTGGCGGCCGCTCAGCGAATCCTCGAAGTCGTCCGCTGTCGGAAGCGGCTCGTCCGGCTCGATCGACACCTCCGGTCCGACCGGTGCAGCCACCGGATCGCTCGCGGGCGCGGTCGCGTCGGTCATCGCGTCGATCTCGCCGATCCGGAGCATCGCCTGCGGATGGCTCGGCGCGACCTGCAGCACGCGCTCGTAGACCTCGCGCGCCTCGACGTACATCTCCTGCTCGAAGTAGAACCCGGCCTCCTCGAGCTCCTCTCGGACCCGGACCGAGGTCGTGCTCTCGCCCCGCGTCCCGGAGTCTTCGCCTTCCCCGCCGCCGATCGCGACCTCGTCTTCGATCCCGTCGATGTCGAGTTCGGCCACCGACTCGATGCCTTCGCCGGCCGCCGGCTCCTCGGTCGGGTGTTCGCCCAGATCGAAGTCGGCGGCCGCATCGACCACCGTCTCTTCCGCGCTCGAGACCTCGATCTCGGGATCGACCGCAACGTCGATGTCCGCGGCGAGCTCGTCCTCGACCGCGATCTCGTCCTCGAGTCCGTCGTCGATCTCGACGTCGATGTCTCCGAGGTCGTCGTCGTCGTCGGCCGGCGGGCACAGGGCTTCGGCCGCGTCCGGATCGAGCGCGGCGAGCCGTTCCCGCGCCTCCTCGAACAGCGCGATTTCGCCGGCCGCGGTCGCGGCCTCGGCGCAGCGCGTGAACGCGGTCGCCGCGTTGTCGCGGTCGTCGGACGCCA
>Ga0114931_10003701_pt1 | contig 19260 bp, 15 predicted proteins | sample 2SBtaG_FD_89579 | JGI IMG/M metagenome (GOLD analysis project Ga0114931, IMG submission 89579) | Deep subsurface microbial communities from Kolumbo volcano to uncover new lineages of life (NeLLi) - 2SBTROV14_V59a metaG | ecosystem: Environmental > Aquatic > Marine > Volcanic | place: Kolumbo...
AACCGACGAAGTGATTTTTCTCGATGCCGACTCGGGCAAAAGACTCGGTCATACTGCTGTCTTCGACGAACCCTATGGAGTCGTCAGCAACCGTGACGGAAGCAAAATTTACGTGACACTCGACTTTCCCGGCAGAATCGTCGAGATCGACACGAAGACTTTCAAAATTTTACACGAAATTCCCGCTGGAATATTCACACGCGGAATCGCCATCTCGCATGACGATTCGGTACTCTACATTACCGAATACTACACATCCAACGTGAAGGCGTTTCGAGTCAACGACTTCAAACAGGTCGATGCCTGGAACGGCATCAGCACCGAGAATCTCTCGCGACAAATCACGTTGCATCCCACTCGTCCTAAAGCGTACTTGGCACATATTCGGTCGAAGACTTCCGCTGCACAGGGCGCGGGTTCGATCTTCCCGTATCTTACCGTGATCGATACCGGGGAAGGTGAAGGCCGCCGTCGCAAACGTATTCCGATGGATTCCTTCATCAGCACGATCGTGACGGCGAACCCCTGGGACGTCGCTGTCTCGTCGGACGGTTTGCGGGTTTACATGGTTTTCTCGGGAACGAACGACATGTTTGTCTGCGATTTCCTCGACGATAACTATCGTGAAATCAAGTATCGCAAGCTGTTAAGGCTGGGACATAATCCCCGAGCGGTCTGCGTCTCGCCCGATAACGAGACCTTCTACATTTACAATGCAATCGATTTTGAAGTCGTTGCGTATTCCTCCGACACGTTGCAACCCATCGCGAAAATTTCCGTTTGCGATAATCCGCTGGGCGAAAAGAAACTGTTGGGAAAACGATTGTTTTATGCCGCACTGCAACCGATGGTGGGTCGTCGTTGGATTTCGTGTTCGAGTTGTCATCCCGACGGACAGGCCGACGGTCGTACCTGGCAGAATCCCGAGGGGTTACGCAACACGCAGTCGTTAGCGGGATTAGCATGGACGCATCCGATTCACTGGTCCGCAGACCGCGACGAAGTGCAGGATTTCGAACACACCATTCGCGGAGAATTGATGCAGGGACGCGGTCTCGTTCGAGGCAAGGTTTTCGATTCGTTGGGAAAACCGAACCGTGGACTGTCGAAAGAACTCGATGCCCTCGCCGCGTATTCCAACTCGCACAACTTTACGTTAAGCCCGTTTGCGAAAAAGGGATTAAGCGAGTCGGCGAAACGCGGGAAAGAGATTTTCTTCAGCAAACAAAGCCGTTGTACGGAGTGTCATTCCGGGCCGTTTTATTCAGATTCTGTCCCGAGGGAAATAATTCTCCGGCACAACGTCGGCACAGGAACCGACGACCCCAGCGAAAAGATGGGACCGAAGTTCGACACGCCGACGTTGTTAGGTATCTATCGTACCGCACCGTACCTGCATCACGGAAAAGCGGCCTCTCTCGAAGACCTCTTGACGACTCACAACAAAAAAGATCAACATGGACACACCAGCCAACTCTCGGAAAAAGAAATCGCCAACCTGGTGTCGTTTTTGAAATCGTTACCCTATGAAGATCCCGTCCCCCTGGCGAGACAACAAAAGATGAAACAAGTTGTGGATTGAGAACAATGACAAACCGCAAAGCGAGCCGCAGGGTTTATCCCTGCCGGGAAATAACTAGCGACTTTGTTGTGAAAATAATCGGAGCCACAACGGCAACGGAGCGGGTTCGGCCACGCCCTTCGAAGACTCTGGGCGTGCCACCCAAGATTACCTTTCTTCTGTTCACGTTCTTGATTCGTGTTCGTTTTGTCGTTGTGGTAAAATGAAGAACTAACCACGACGACACGACGAACACAGCGTAAAATTAAATCGGAAAGTTTCGAATATGCGAGTTTTAAGTTCGGTGGAAATCACGGTTGTTCTGTTGGTGGCGTTTGGCATCGCTGGTTGTTCAAAATCGGAAGATAAAATAACGAACGTAAATGTGAAAACCAAAGAAAAGAAAACATCGAACATCTCGCTGGAACTTGGCGGTTGGGACAAGATTTTGGAACTGGTGAAGTCGCACAAGGGGAAGGTGGTTGTGGTCGATTTGTGGTCGAACTTTTGCGGCCCGTGTAAACGAGAATTTCCCAACCTTGTCAATATTCATAAGACGATGGAAGACCAGGTTGCCTGTCTTTCTTTCAATCTCGATTATGAGGGAATTAAGGGCCAGCCTGCGGAGTCGTACCGCGAGGCGGTGATGGCGTTTCTGGAAAAACAGGATGCCCAGTTCCAGCACGTCTTCAGCAACGTCCTTCCCGAGGTCATCTATAATAAGCTCGAAATCGCTTCGATTCCGGTCGTTTACGTTTTCGATCAAACCGGCAAAATCGCCAAACGCTTCGACAACGAACAGGCCGACAAACCGGAAAAGGAATTCACCTATCAAAAGGACATCATTCCGTTCATCGAGTCGCTGTTGAAGAAGTAATGGGATGAGTACGGATTGCCCATACTTGTAGCTGGATTCCTCAGAATTCAGCTGTGGGGAATCAACGCCGCTCTGTCTGTTTTTTGAGAAATTCAGCTACATCCCAGGAGAGTGAAATACTCTCAAAATTGGCTGTTATCTCTTTCAGAACTTTACGGTGACGCCTCGTACTCATATTCGTTCCTGAATCTGGATAGTTTTCGTAGCTGAGTTATGGAAGGAGTTCGTTTTTCAGGAATTCAGAGAACCAGGAAACCGCACTCCGGCTGCGTTTTTGTCAGTTGGGCTGCGAATCGAGTCAAGGATCATTATTCTCGGTTTCTGCGTTATACTCCCGGCTCGAATTCGCCTGTGGGGATATGACCGGGAGATAATCGCGATGGTTGCGGCTTCGATAGCCGAAGTGATAAAACGGGATCGTATTCTCCTCCTTACATCAGGCGACGAAAATAGGGTTTCAGAGTGAGTGCCAACGCACCCAGCAAACTTGAATCGAGCAATCTCAAATCCAGCAATCTCAAGTGGTGGAGCAGTCCGCGGACGCTGTTGCGGTATATTCTCGGCTTGGACGATTCGAGGCATTCCATCGCACTGGGGACCGCCGTGGGAATGTTTATCGGAATGACTCCTACAGTTGGTGTCCAGATGATAATCGTGATAGTGGTCGCGTTTTTGACGAAACCGTTATTTCATTTTAATCGCATGGCAGCGCTCCTGACGGTTTATATTTCCAATCCTCTGACGATGATTCCCATCTACTACTTCAATTACAAAGTGGGAACGATCTTTTTTGGAGGGGATGTGAGTCACGCTCAATTCTCCTCCATTTTCAAGTACGAAGGCTTCCAGGAGTGGTTCAATACGATAAAGGAACTGTTTGTTGTGATCGGTTCACCTCTGATTGTCGGCTCTCTCGTGGTGGCAACCGTGCTTGCGCTGCCGACCTATCCTCTTATGCGATACCTTCTCAAGTCGTTTCGGCGAAAGTCGACTGGTGAGAAGATACTTGATACAACATCGAAACACGCACAGGAGAACGTGATTGTCAGTGAAGAAAACGAAGAAAAATAAAATCTTCGTCCTGTGATCGAAAAAGATGGAAATCGCAGGGAATTACCGCTTTCGATCCCTTGCAACCCGTTGTCGGTTTTGCCATATTTCACGCTTCTGAAGCAGATCGACACCTTGTGTTACGATTCGTCACGTTGCGTTTTCATGTACGGGAAGCGTATCGGTTCACGGACTTTCTCTGTCGACCTCCGGACTTGGTTCGCCGGCAAATTCAACATCCACATTCACACCGCGACTTGTTTACTGCGGCTCAGCTTGGGAGAAGTTTGGGTCGAACGATATGAAACCACCCATCATCGCCTCGACAATTTTTGAATTCCTCAACAACGAGGGCTGGACCGGCGAAACAATTAATTTCGTTCTGGTGCTGTTGCTCCATGCGTTGCTGCTGGTGACTTTCTTTCATCTGGTACCGGGTGTTGCAGTTTGGGCGGAACGTAAAGTTTCCGCTCGTATTCAGGATCGTTTGGGACCAACTCGCCCTGGGGGAAAATTCGGCTGGCTGGTCGGTTTGGCGGACGGTATCAAGCTGATTCAAAAAGAAGATCTTTGTCCCAAAGATGCTGATCGTTTTTTGTTTCGGCTGGCTCCCTATCTGGTTTGTATCGCTTCGTTTGCAGCGTTCATTGTTCTTCCATTTAGCGACGGTTGGGTGGCGGTCGCATCGGATGTGGGGATCTTTGTGTTGTTTGCGATTCTTTCGCTTGAAGTCTTCGGCATCGTTCTGGCCGGTTGGTCCAGTGGTTCGAAGTGGTCGCTGTTTGGAGGGATTCGCGAATCCGCTCAGATGGTGAGCTACGAAATTCCACTCGCCATTGGCGGGTTGGTTCCGATTGTGGCGCTGGGGACACTCAACCTCGGCGAAATCGGAAATGCTCAGTCAGGATGGATATTTAACTGGATGATCTTCCACGATCCGTTTTGCTTCATCGCCTTCTTCGTGTACTTCACGGTTGTTGTTGCCGGTTGTAAACGGGCGCCGTTCGACCTGGCCGAAGCCGAAAGCGAACTGGTCGGCGGGTTCCATACCGAATACAGCGGGATGCGCTGGCTATTCTTCTATATGGCCGAGTATTCCACCATGTACCTTTTAAGTGCGGTCGCCGCAATCCTCTTCCTGGGAGGCTGGCACACAGGAATCGGTCCGGTGGACGGTTTTCTGATCGGTCTTCGAGAATCCAGCACGAGTGAAGGTTTTGTGGCGTCGAGTTACCTTGCCAATCTGATTGGTATGTCCGTCATTCTGACCAAAGGGGCGTTGCTTCTGATTGTGCAAATCTGGGTTCGCTGGACACTGCCAAGGCTCCGCATCGATCAGGTGATGATGACCTGTTTGAAATACTTGTTGCCTTTGACGTGCGCCCTGTTTTTGGGTGCGATTCTCTGGCCATTGATCATGATTCAAATCACCGGTCGGCCAGTCCTTTTTGGGGCCAGTGTACCCTTGGGAGATCGGGTTTTTAAAACGAAACAAACTCAACCCAAATCGAGAACCGCAGTCACTCATGGAATTCAAAACCTGAAAACTAATCCTCTTCTCACGAAGGATGTCGGTCAATGAGCGACATGCAACCGATGCTTTTCTGGATCTTTGCGTCGGCAACCTGCCTGGCTGCAATTGCTGTCGTGATCACGCAGAATGTGGTTAGGATGGCGTTTTGGCTGATCGTATCTCTCGGCTCGGTGGCGGGATTGTATTTCCTCGTCGGTGCTGATTTTGTCGGAGCTACGCAATTGATGATTTACGTTGGAGGAACGGTGGTTCTGCTCATTTTCGGCGTGATGCTTACGGCGAGTGGGTCTTATATCAAAATTCAAGCGTCTCCCGCAGAAGGATTTCTCGCAGCGGGAGTGGGGATTCTGTTTCTGGTGGTCATCACCGCCTCGGTAGCCGAGGTCGATTGGGTGGGTGCCCACGAAAAGCTCGTCGCTGGCGGTGTCGAGGGAGGCTTCAGCGGGGAAGGGTACAACCCCAAAGAACAGGGTAATACCGTTCGTCCGTTGGGGTTCAGCTTTCTCGGAATGCGAACCGACTCTGGGAATGGCGGCTATTTACTGCCGTTCGAGATCGTTTCGGTTCACCTGTTGGTCGTGCTCATTGGTGCGGCGTACCTGGCACGGGCGAAGAAACGTGTCGATTCGAATTGAGACGATGGAATTTCACGGTTAAGAGGATTTATGTATGGAACAGATCGGTCTGAATCAATATCTCATGGTCGGTTCGGTGTTATTTGTCGCCGGTGTTGTTTGCATGGCGACGAAGCGGAACGGTATTGGGGTATTGATGGGTGTCGAACTCGTTTTGAACGGTGCGAACGTCAATTTTGTAGCGTTCTCCAGGTTCACTGCGCTGGGATTGGACGGTCAGATCGTTTCGTTATTTGTGATTGTGTTGGCGGCTGCCGAAGCGGCGGTGGCACTCGCCATTGCACTTTGTTTTTATAACAACCATCTCACGATTGATGTCGACCGTGGCGATGATTTGAAAGGGTAACGGTCACTCGGTTTTCTTATGCCTGAAAATTATCTGGCAACGCAGGATTTTCTGAGAAACATGCTGATGGTCGCCTGGTTGGCACCGTTGGTCGGTTTTGCTATCGAAATTTTTGCGGGCTATTGGCAGGAAAATCGAAAAAGTAAAACGGCGGCTCACTTGGCGGTCGGTTGTATCGCAACCGGTTTCGTTTGCAGTCTGTTGGCATTATTGAGATTCTATCAATTTTCTAACGCCGCTGGTGGCGAGAAAATCTCCTTCACAGGTGAAATCTACCGTCTGGCGACATTCGGAAGCTTGAAACTCTCGGTCGGTTATTACATCGACAGCCTGACGATCATCATGTTCTGCATGGTGACGTTGATCGCGACCTGCATTCACGTTTTCGCACTGGGTTACATGAGCGACGAACTCACCGACGAGTACGTCGATCATCAGGTTCATACCGCCGACGGCAAACACTTGCACCGTCCGGGACGCTATTACCGCTTTTTCTCGTTTATGTCGCTGTTTTGTTTTTCGATGCTCGGCCTGGTACTGGCGGGGAACATCTTCATGGTGTTCATCTTCTGGGAGCTGGTTGGCATTTGCAGTTACCTGTTGATCGGGTTTTACATCGAACGAAAGTCGGCCTGTAACGCAGCCAACAAAGCTTTCATTGTGAACCGCATTGGCGACTTTGGCTTTTTGATTGGGATGATGATTTTTTGGACATACTTCGGCACTTTTCAGTTTTCGGATTCGGTTGGTGGACCCGAAGGTGACGGGTTGTTCCAGATGTTGCGAGGCGAACACGGCGCGTTGACTGTGGTGGAAGATGCCGACTCTGGCGAAAAAATTGTCCAACTCCACACGCAAGATGGCGGGCATCGTAGCATTCCCTATTGGTTACTGGTGGCGGGAGGGTTGGGAATTTTCGCGGGATGTATCGGAAAAAGTGCGCAATTTCCCCTGCAAACCTGGTTGCCCGATGCGATGGAAGGACCGACGCCGGTTTCGGCACTCGTACATTCAGCGACGATGGTGGCGGCCGGTGTGTATCTTGCGGGAAGATTTTACCCGATGTTCACGCCCGAAGTATTGCTGGTGATTGCCTACGTCGGCTGTATTACATTATTTTTAGCAGCGACGATTGCCGTTGTGGCGACCGATATCAAACGGGTGTTGGCGTACTCAACCATCAGTCAGCTTGGTTATATGATGCTCGCCATCGGCGTGGCCGGTTGGGGAGCGGGAATGTTTCATCTGATCACTCACGCGTTTTTCAAATCGTTGATGTTCCTCGCATCGGGAAGTGTGATCGTCGGTTGTCATCACGAACAGGAAATGCCCCGCATGGGTGGGCTGTGGCGGAAGATGCCTATTACTGCCTTGACGATGCTTGTCGGAGTGATTGCGATTTCGGGTCTTGCGATACCTGGATTTGGAATCTCGATCGCTTTCTCGGGTTTCTTTTCTAAAGATGAGATTGTGGCAACGGCGTTTTCGTACAGCCAGTTAAACTCCATCCATTTTCTTTTGTATCTTATTCCGTTGATTACAGCGGGAATCACCGCGTTCTATATGTTCCGCCTCTGGTTTTACACCTTCGGAGGAACACCGAGAGACCAGGAACTTTTCGATCAGGTTCACGAATCGCCGCTGGTGATGACCGTACCATTGATAGTACTCGCCGTCTTTGCGGCGTGTGTGGCGTGGCCGATGCGGTTTGGAGAAGACAGTTTACTGTATAAAGGTTTGGCGATGAGTCAGCCCACCAGCGTGGAACATCGCGCGGAACCTGTGTCCGAAGGTGGCCTCGTACTCCCGTGGACACACTACATCCACGGCGAAGAAAACGCAGCCGGTCATCACATTCCCGATGACCAACACGCTGTTTCGCCCCATGAGACTGCAGGACACCACGCGTTACTTGCGGCATTTCTGGGAATGTTCCTCGCGTATCTACTTTATGGATTGGGTGTCATCGACCCGGCAGAGATCAAACGGCAATTGGCGGGGGTGCATACATTCCTCGTCGAAAAATGGTATTTCGACACTCTGTACGACGCGATGTGTGTCAAGCCGGTGCACGTCGTCTCCAGCTGGTGTGCGAGTTTCGATCGTGTTGTGTTAGACGGAATCTTACATAAAGTCTGCAAAGTGACCATCGACGTATCCCGCCTCGATCGCATGTTCGACGAGAAAGTCGTCGACGGGATGGTGAACTGGGTGGGGAACGTTTCCTTCGCAGTCGGTCGGTCCCTGCATTCGGTGCAAACGGGGAAACTCCGGCAGTACGTGATGTTTATTGCGATGGGTGTGGTTGTGTTATCCGTGTTGTTGTTCTCGATTCTTCCCAAGACTTAACAAACTAATTTCTTTTTTTCCAACTTCGACGACTAATTCTAAAGACGTTTAATTCCGTAGAGAAACGGATCGATCATGAGTGATTCTGTATTACTTTCCCTAGTGATTTTTCTTCCGACGTTGGGAGCGTTGTTTCTCGCTGTAGCAAATAAGTTGAGCGACGATGTGATGAAAAACATCGGTCTCGCTGTGACTGTTGCGACGTTTTTACTCTCGTTGATGATGCTTGGTCGGTTCGACGCAGGAAATGCGAATATCCAGTTGGAAGTCGTCAAGGCATGGATTCCCAGTTGGAACGTCGAATACCGATTGGGTATCGATGGTATCAGCCTTCCGTTGGTGCTGTTGACCACATTCATCAGCGGGCTTTCAATGTGGGCTTCGTGGAGTATCAAAAAACAGGTTCGTGGTTATGTCATCCTGTTTTTGTTGTTAGAAACGGGAATGCTCGGCGTGTTCCTTGCACTCGATTTTTTCCTGTTCTACGTTTTCTGGGAAGTGATGTTGTTACCGATGTATTTTCTCATCGGAATTTGGGGTGGTCCCCGCAAAGAATACGCTGCGATCAAATTTTTCCTTTATACGTTGGCGGGTAGTATCCTGATGCTGATTGCTATGTTGATGTTCTACTTCAACAGCGGCCAGAACTTCAATCTCATCGAACTCGCGAAAATGGCTGAGAATGGTCAAGCATTCTCGAGTGGAATGCAAGTGACAGCGTTTGTCTTGTTATTCATCGGTTTTGCGATCAAAATTCCTTCGTTTCCGTTTCATACTTGGCTTCCCGATGCGCACGTCGAAGCCCCCACTCCCATCAGCATGATTCTAGCAGGTGTCCTTTTGAAAATGGGCGGATACGGCATTCTGCGGATCGCATTTCCGCTTTGTCCTTACGGTGCCCATTATGCAGCACAGGCTCTGGTGGTCATTGGCGCGATCAGTATCATTTACGGTGCTTTTGCTGCGATGGCGCAGACCGACTTCAAACGTCTGGTGGCTTACAGTTCGATCAGTCACATGGGTTATGTGTTGATCGGCATTGCTGTCTGGAAACTCAACGAGTCGGCAGGCACCGAATACTGGCAGATGGGAATGAACGGTGCGATGTTCCAAATGCTGGCACACGGCATCTCCTCGGCGGGGATGTTCTTTATGGTGGGCGTGATTTACGACCGAGTGCATCACCGTAATCTGAACGAATTCGGCGGGCTGATGGGGTTAATGCCTCTTTACAGCGGGTTGGCTGTGGGCATTTTCTTTGCCGGTTTGGGTTTGCCCGGTTTGTGTGGATTCATCGGTGAAGTATTCGTCGTTTTAAGTTCGTGGAATTACAATCCACTCTACGCCATTATTGCTGCGTCGGGTGTCATTTTAACAGCGGGCTATATCCTCTGGACGATCCAAAGGGTTTATCTCGGACCGGAATACAAAGGGCCTCATGCCTCGGAAATTATTCCCATCAGCGCCAGAGAAGCAACCATTGGTTTTGTCCTCCTTGGTTTTGCCATCCTGTTAGGTGTTTATCCCGATTCGATGTTCTCGATGATGACCGCAACCACCGAACAACTCGTTGATAATCTGGAAAGAGGCTATCAAGCGGCTCAGGGTATCATCGATGTTGTGGCTGGCGGAGGGCGGTAACTTAGAGTCAATCGGCAAGAAGTCTTCATCATCGTACACTGAAAACATCCCATGAATTTTCAAATCTCGTTAGACAACCTGATTTCCGATGTCGGTCGTTCGCTGAAAATTTTCAGCCCCGAGATCGTCATTAGCATCACAATTGTCGCGCTGCTGCTGGTTCGGTTGTTCAACCTCGATCGGTGGTGGAAGCCGTACTGGGTTGCCCTCACCGGTGTCCTCATCGCGTTTCTATTCGCGTTCACGCAGCTTTGGCATCTGAAGGGGGTGACACCCGATGCCGGTTCTTTCATGGAAACGATGTTCCAATCGGTGAGCGGGGATGTCGGTGTTTTCTTCGGAGGCATGTTGAAATACGACGCCTTTACCGTCTTTTTCCGTCTCTTCCTGTTGTTGTTTTTGATTTTGGTGATTGCGTTAACGGTTCTCTCAGGTATTCCTGACAACGAAGATGGTCCCGATTTTTACTCGTTATTGTTGGGAGCCACCCTCGGTACAATGCTCATGTCGTCGGCGAATCATTTGTTGATGCTTTTTCTCGCGGTGGAAATGACTTCGGTTCCCAGTTATGTGATGGTCGGTTTTTTGAAAGGGCGAAAACTCTCCAGCGAAGCTTCACTCAAATATGTCGTTTACGGTGCCGGTGCTGCCGGTGTCATGCTCTATGGCACAAGTCTGATTGCCGGCCTGTTAGGTACGGCAGATTTCTCGCAGATGGCCCAACGGGTCTCGATTTTATTTTCTTCGGAAGGGGGTGCGACCGTTTCCATGGCCGACCCCTCAGCAAGAACTCTGGTGCTGGGAATTATGATGGTTCTTGTGGGACTGGCGTTTAAGCTGTCTATCGTTCCGTTTCATTTCTGGTGCCCCGATGCCTTTGAGGGTGCTTCCGCAGAAGTTGCCGGGTTCCTCTCAGTCGCCTCTAAAGCGGGAGCGTTCGCATTGCTGGTTCGGTTTACAATCGCCATTCTGGGGGACGGAAACGGCCCCTTCAACGAGATTGGAATGTACTTCGGTGTGGGACTGGGTTTCATTGCTGCCGTTTCCGCAACGTTTGGAAATCTTGCAGCTTATACTCAAACCAATATCAAACGATTGTTAGCGTATTCCACCATTGCTCACGCCGGTTACATGTTGATGGCGGTGGCTTCGTTACTAGTCATCGTCAACGCTTCCGATGGAACGAAATTCGAGAAATCCGTCGAAGCCAACCGCTGTATCGAAGGTCTGCTTTATTACCTCGTCGTTTATCTGTTTATGAATCTCGGCGCGTTCGCGATTGTGGCGATCATTCGTAACGAAATTTTCAGCGAGGAAATCGAAGATTACAAGGGACTGGGTTCCCAATGCCCGTTGTTGTGTATCTGCATGGGAATCTGCTTTTTCAGTCTGGTTGGGGTTCCTCCATTCGGCGGTTTCTTCGCCAAATGGATTATCTTCTCGTCGCTGTTTCAGGCGGGTTCTGTGCATTGGGCGATGTGGGCATTTTTGTGTGTCGCCGGGTTGAACACCGTTTTCAGTTTGTTCTATTACATGCGTGTTCTCAATGCCATGTTCTTCAAAGCCCGAGACGAAGATGCCCGCCCTGTTCGTCTTACGATCATGTCTTCTCCCGTACTCTACATTGCGATGATTTGCCTGCCTATTTTGTTGTTCGGAATGTTCAATATCTCCATGCAAGGACTGTCAGGCACGGCCCACGAAGTCGCAGCATCGTTGTTCGGAAACTAAAACCCATCACTTAGGTCTTCCATGTCTGTCGAATCTATCATTCTGAACGATCTTTTAATTCAGATGAATCGCAGCCTTTTGCAATACGTCGCGATTGCATGGCCGTGGGAGCAAAACGGAAACCAAAGCACTCATCAGGCGGTGAACGAACTGGTTTCTCAACAAAAAAACGACGTTTCAAAATTGATGAACTGTTTGCTGGATACCGGTTGGGATGTCGATTTCGGTGTGTATCCTGTCGAATACACCGACCTGCATTTTGTGGCTTTTGACTATCTTCTTTCTCAACTTGTCCAGAATGCTCGATCAGTCGTGGACGATGTCGAAAATGCTCTTAAGAAAACATCCGCTGATGCTGCAAAATCTCTTCTCTCTGAAATTCTGCAAAGCGAAAAACAAATCCTCGCTAAGCTTGAAGAGTTGAGCAGTTCTGTTAAAGCCACGGCGTGAATCGATCATGTCCTTCAATCCGATTGAAATTCGCTCGCCGCTGATCGACACCCACGCTCATCTCGACGAAACTGCATTCGAGAACAGCCTGGAAGAGGTCTTAGAAAACGCAAAAGTACAACAGGTTCGAAACATTCTCACCATCGGCACCACACTCCAAAGCTGCCATCGGGCCATCGCTCTTGCCAATGGCTTTCCGCAATTGTATGCCGCGGTTGGAATTCAACCGAATTATGTCGCCGAAGCGAAAAACGACGATTGGGAAAAAATAGTAACGTTGGCACAAGAACAGCGAGTATTAGCCGTTGGCGAAACGGGGTTGGATCGTTATTGGGATTACTCACCGATTGCATTGCAGTCGGACTATTTCTACCGGCACATGGAACTTTCGAAAGAAATCGCGAAACCGTTTATTGTGCACTGTCGTGAAGCGGACGAAGACGTTTTAGAACATCTCCAAAAAGCAGCAGAGGGTGCACAGCTTTCCGGAGTGATGCATTCCTTCTGTGGCAACCTTCTTATGATGAAGGAATGTGTGAAGCTCGGTTTGCACATCTCGTTTGCGGGAATGGTTACCTTCAAAAAGAACGACGAACTGCGAGAAGTTGCGGCTGAGGTTCCCTTAGACCGCCTTCTGGTCGAGACCGATTCGCCCTATCTGGCGCCGGAACCCAAGCGAGGAAAGAGAAACGAACCAGCCCTGGTTGCACACACCGCAAAGTGCATCGCCGACGTTCGCAAAATTTCGTTAGACGAACTCGCGCATCAGACTACAAAAAATGCCTGTGAATTATTCGGTTTTGCCGACCTTTCTTGATGTTCTCGGTGATGGAAACAACGGGAAATCACAGAAAATGTCCCTCCAAGTGCGATTCCGAATAGTGCGATCTCAGCTTGGATCACGAATTTGTCATCAGGCTCGTTGATTTTCCCCTGCGGGTCTTGCTTGGGAATTCACACCCGGCAAAAAACAGGCCCCCAATGAGGCCAACAATAAACAAGGAAGAAATACCCAGCAGGCAAGCTCGGGTGTTTCCTTCCCACTGTAGTAAGCGGTGATCGGTGCTTGGATCAATCCGCCCATTCCCCAGGATACGCCCATCGTTAATGCTGAGGCAAACCCGGCTCCTTTCGGAAACAATTGCTGAGCGTAAGAGACCATCGCTGGTGACGTTCCCCAAATCGCTAACCCCAAAAGACAGATGGAAACCAGAAACAACCACTGCGGACAATCGTTCCAACCCAGAATTCCCAAAAAAGGAACACCCGCCAATGGGCAGAAAATCATGAACCGTTTCTCCCAACCGGGCCGAAAACGTAACGCGATTAAAAACATTCCTGCACCGGCTGAAAACAAAAACAACGATTGATGTAAACCGATGCCAAGTTGGTCGTAACCGCGTTGGTAAAGGACGAACGAAAGCACTTTATTCATCCCCATGTTGGGGACGAGTCTCAGCGAGCAAATCAGAAACAATGCCATCGCGATTTTTCCTCGCCCTTCGAACATTTCGGAAAACGAACGACTTTGACTGAGGTGCTTCGACTCATTCTGTCGGTCACCCCACTGTCCTATTTTCAACAGCAAAAAGACAAGCAACACCATAGGAATGCACAGCCAGGCGAGACCCTTCAAACCGAACGAACGCACGATTGCACCGCTGACGATTGGCCCGATTGCCAACCCGCACGCACCGCCCAGCATAAATATGGAAATCGCACGGGTTCGGTGTTCGGGTACCAGTCTTCCCGCCAGCACCACCGCTTCGGGGTGAAACGCACCAATCCCTAAGCCACCGAGAATCAACAATAGTCCCAACCCAATTTTGGTCTCGGTGAAACCAAGCAGCGTCATCCCCAGAACACCGACAATCGGTCCTGCCCATACCAGCCAGGGCAAGTGTGAAAGATCGCGAAGGTAACCGAACACCGCTTGAGCAATCGACGAAGGCAACGACTGCACAATAAACGCGACCGATAACGATCCCACACCGATCAGACTGTACCTTTCGGAGATCATCGGCCAAAGCGGCTCGACGAATTGGGCGCAGGTATCGACCAGCGTATGCGCGACAGCCAGACAGATCAACGGCAGATAACGAGACATCAAGTCTCCGTAAAATGAAAGCGGTACGGTCTTCCGCATCTCGAAATGCAACAGACGACGTATTTTCGTAACTCGCACGAATCCCTGCAAGTCATCGATTTACAAACTGACCCGATGTCAGATGAGCGATCTCACTGAGTCTGCTTGTCATTGCAACAAGGTTCCACCATAATAAAATCGGAACCGATGTCCCTGCCTTTTCTTTTGAAGGTGATTGCGATGAAACTCGTGACACTTCTGCTGTTGGTAGTATGCTTTACCACAAGTGTCAAAGCCCAACAGAAAACGAAAACCGTTTCGAAGAAGCAACTGGAAGTATGGGTGAACCAACTCAGCGAAGGAAGTTTTCGCAAACGACGAACCGCCTCGAACAACCTGATCAAAGCGGGCAAACAGGCATTACCGGCACTCATAAAGGGTGCTCAGAGGAAAGATGCCGAACTCAGTGCTCGCAGTTTCGATATCATCGTCAAGATGTACCGAGGTAAGGATAAAACCCGGTCAAACGCTGCGGAAAAAGCCCTCGTCGAATTAGAAAAAAGCTCGAATACATCGGTCGCACAACGAGCAACAATCGTCATCGGCCCGATCCCCCAATTAGAAAAACTTGGGGGAATTATCACATACAATCAATCAGGTAAAGTGATCTATCTCGTTCTCAGAGGCCCAAAAATCACCGACGCTCACCTCGTGTATTTGAAAGGTATGACCGAACTAAAACAACTGACTCTCGATGGCACACAGGTCAACGGCTCTGGTTTCGTGTATCTGAAGAAGTTGCCCAATTTATATACTCTAACTATCGAGAATTCACAACTTAATGATATTGGATTTAAGCAGTTGAGAGGGATGACCCAGTTGCTAGCTCTAACGGTGGAAGGCACGAATTTTACCGATGCTGGCCTCGCCAATCTGAAAAACTTGACCGGATTGTATGGTTTGTCTCTATTGAATTCACGAATTTCAGACGCTGGACTTGCGCATTTGAAGGGAATGACATCTCTGAGATCACTTTTTCTCCAAAGCACAAAAGTTACCGATGACGGTCTCCTTAATTTGAAGGCGATGACCAAAATAGGTGTTCTGGATCTCAGTAAAGCAAAGGTTACCGACGCTGGACTTGTGCATTTGAAGGGGATGACCAACCTGCTCAGGCTTTATCTCGATCACACCAAGGTTACCGGATCTGGATTCGTACATTTGAAGGGAATGGCTGCGCTGGATACTCTGGTTTTAAATCACACACAAGTCACCGGCTCTGGCTTCTTACACCTGAAAGGGCTGAAAAATCTGCATAGGCTGGAGCTCTCTGATACGCCGATCACCGATGCAGGACTCATACATCTGAAAGGGATGACCAATCTGTCCACGGTAAATCTCGCAGGCACTCAGGTCACCGACGCGGGCTTATTACATCTCATGGGAATGACCAATCTGGAATCTTTGCAGCTTAATAACACACAGGTCACCGGCTCTGGTTTCGTGCATTTGAAAGGGCTGACAAAGCTTTACCAGCTAACGCTCAACGGTACAACGGTAACCAATGCTGGCCTCGTTCAACTGAAGGAGTTGCCGAGTCTGAGATTATTGGATCTCGACAACACAAAAGTCACAGACGATGGCCTTCTCCATCTGAAAGATATCACGAATTTATTCAAACTGACTCTCAGTGGCACAAAGGTCACCGACGCTGGAATCTCGCATTTGAAGGAGCTGCCGCGTCTGGCGGAACTGCATCTCAATCCCACAGAGATTACCGATGCTGGCCTTGCGCACCTGAAGGGCAAGACGAATATGATACGGTTGCATCTCGATAGTACAAATGTATCAGATGCTGGACTTGTAAACTTAAAAAAGATGACCAGTTTGGGAAATCTTCATCTCAGCCACACCAAGATTTCCGATGCCGGTCTCGCCAGTCTGAGAGGACTTACCCGTCTTTTCGACCTTCAACTTAGCGACACAAAGATTACCAACGCTGGCCTCGAACATTTGAAGGGGCTGGTCAATCTTTATACGTTAAATCTAAGCGGCACACAGATTACCGATGCGGGCCTCGTACATTTGAAAGGTCTGGTCAATCTCAAATTTCTAGATCTCAAAAACACAAAGGTTACCGAATATGGAGTAAAAGAATTATTGGTCGCTTTACCTCAGTGCGATATTTCGTGGAAGTGACTCGGCGAAGAGCGCGCTCACTTGCGGATCGTAGCTAAATAAAATCGTGGTTTCCGGTTGCGAGTTTTACAGAGCCGAGACAGTTGTGGAGTCGGGTGACGTTTTTGTGAGATTCACGCCGAACGCTTCCTGACGGGCGCGGCTCTTTTTTTTCGTAGCTGAATTTCTAAAAATTCAGACGAGTTCACGTCAAACGAGGAATTCACCTCGCACCCAGACAACCCGGTTGCTCCGAACGGCACGAAAAGTTGCTTCACGTCCAGAAACAAAGCAACCGGCGTCAATTCCGTGTGATCTTTCCCTTTCGTGCAGAATCGTTCGAGGTCGAACCCAATGTCACTTTGCAGCAGAGTGACGCTGGTGACGATGAAATCCAGTTTTGTAGCGACTGATCTTTCAAGCAGTGGCTGGGAGTTGAAACTAATCTTACAGTTCGCGAAGCACTGCTCGTACCGGTGAGGCTTCGAATTCCATGAGTTTCAAAGGTAATGCGATCAGTTCGTAGCGACCGTCGGGAACTTCGGTGAGGACCAATCCTTCTAGAATGGCAATCTGGTGTTGCAGGCAGCGATGATGTGCCGTGAGAGTTTGCGAAGAAGAATCATCCACGCTCGGTGTGTCGATTCCCACAAGACGGACTCTGCATTCCTTTAAGTAATCGACCAGTTCGGGCGAAAGTGCGCAGAAATCTTTGTTCCACTGGTTGGGGTTGGGAAACGAATCGGTTCGAAACAGCACACGTTCGGTTTGAATTGGGCAGGGGAGATGCGACTTCGTCATCCGTGCCCCCCGTTCGACCGGCACATGAATCACCTGACACGATCCCAGGAACAGATCGAGCGGAAGATGCCCAATGTTCGGCGCATCGACACCGTAATGACTCGGGGCATCGACATGAGAACCCAAATGCACCGTGCCGTTGAGCGTGGAAAGCGTGAGATGATCACCCTTGTGCATGTCCATCAACTGCTGTTTCGAGAGAGGCGTGTCGCCGGGGAAAACACCAATCGCGGAAGTCAGCGGGGGAGAGATATCGTAAACTTTTCTGTGGTCGCTCGAAGTCACGCTTCTATCCTCAAAAAATGAACGAAAGAACGGCCCACAACACGAGAACGAAAATTGCCGTCATAATACATTGAACGAATAACGATTGCGTTGCGGCTTTTTTCCGCGCCCGGTTGTAGGGAATCTGCGAAAACGAAACCATGTTGTAGAGCGGAGTGTACCATCTAGGGAACGTGCGATGCAAAATTTTCTCGCACTTTTTTTTCGTTAAGAACCAGGTTGAACCTACTTTGTCGCGCATTTCGAGGAAGTTGGAAATTGCCAAGTCTGCAATGGCATCGGCATCCGGTTTGCGTTCGTGAGAAAAATCGGCGAGCAGTCCCTTCCAGTCGTTTTGATACCGGTCGATCATTTTATCGAGGATCAGACAATCCTCGAAAGCGGCATTCATCCCCTGTCCGTAAAACGGAACGACAGCATGGGCCGCATCACCAATCAATAACACCTTATCTGCGACGTTCCAAGGGTGACATCGAACCGTCATCAGCGAACTGGTGGGGTTCTTTTGGAACTGTTCAACCAGATCGGGAAGAAGAGAGACGGCATCGGGAAAATGTTTCTGAAAGAACGGCAGAATCTTATCTGCGGAATCGAGCATGTCGAAGCTATTCGGTCCCTCGAAAGGCCAGAATAACGTGCAGGTAAAACTACGGTCGTTGTTGGGTAATGCAATCATCATGAAACCGCCGCGCGGCCAGATGTGTAGTGCGTTGGGTTCGAGAGCAAACTCGCCCTGCGACGTGGGAGGGATGGTGAGTTCTTTGTAGCCGTGGTCCAAATGGGCTTGACTGTAACTGAAACGGTCGGTTTTTTGCATTCGACGGCGTACGGCGGAGAATGCGCCATCGGCACCGACGAGAAAATCGGAACTAACCCTGCGTTCTTCGGTACCGTTGGCAAAAATTGCCGTGGCAGTTTTGGGTTCGACATCAGTGCAACGATGATCGAAATGGAATGAAACGTTTTTGAACTTTTCGGCGGTTTCGAGAATGAGAAGATTCAACCCGCCTCGCGAGATGGAATTGATGGCATCGTTGGGGTTTTTGCTATAGGGCTGGAAGGAAAGTTTTCCCTGCTCGTCGTGCATCATTCGCCCGCGCATGGGGATGGCCTGGTCCATGACTTGTTCGTCGAGACCTGCATGAGCGAGCGCGGCAATTCCACGGGTCGAAAGTGCAAGATTGATTGATCGTCCGCCAATGAAACCTCGTTCCCTTGGGTCCGGTCGGCGTTCGTAAACCCCAACCCGATAACCTCTGCGTCCGAAATAACATGCCAGTAAAGAACCGGCTAATCCGGCCCCGACAATTGTTACTCGAAAATCGCTCATGGGTGAATCACGTTAGAATAGCACTTAAAATGTCGGTAAATTTCCAGACTTCCTGGAACGAATTGTAGAACGGTGTGGGGGCAACCCGCACGGTATGAGGGGGGCGAAAATCGCAAATGACACCGTGATTTTTTAACGATTCCAAGCACTCCTTCGCACGATCTTTCAACAGCAGAGACAACTGGCAACCGTGCCGGTCCTGTGAAGCTGGTGTGACAATCTCGATCTCATCGGCGAGATTCTCTTCCAGCAGAAAACGCAGATAACCTGTCAATTTGAGAGATTTTTCTCGAAGTGCTTCCATACCAACTTCATCGAAGAGGTCCAGCGACGCTCGCAGTGGAACCAGCGAAAAGATGGGTGGGTTGCTGATCTGCCAACCGTCAGCGGTCTTTTGTGGGTGAAA
>Ga0114931_10003702_pt1 | contig 19258 bp, 14 predicted proteins | sample 2SBtaG_FD_89579 | JGI IMG/M metagenome (GOLD analysis project Ga0114931, IMG submission 89579) | Deep subsurface microbial communities from Kolumbo volcano to uncover new lineages of life (NeLLi) - 2SBTROV14_V59a metaG | ecosystem: Environmental > Aquatic > Marine > Volcanic | place: Kolumbo...
CCTCGAAGGCGGCCTTCCTGGCGCTGGTGGCTCGAGAGCACGCAGAGACGATCCATACCCTGGAGCCCTCTCTCGAGGATGTGTTTCTCGAGGTCACCGGGCGAGGGCTGCGCGCGTGATCCGCCGGCCCGGTGCCGCGGCTGCGCGCGTGATCCGCCGGCCCGGTGCCGCGGCTGCGCGCGCGATCCGCCGGCTGCTCGTTGCAACCCGGCTCGTACTACGGGTGCAGACCCGCGCGCACTTTCCCCACGCCTTTGCGGTATCCACAGGGCTCACCGTTGCCGTGCTTCTCTGGGCCGTGCCCCACGCGATCGCCGACCTCGTACTGCCCGCCTTTCTGGCGATCGAGCTGGGAGCTCTCGGGCTGACCCAGGTGGCCGCCCATCGCTACCTGGAGATTGGCTGGCAGAGCGCGAGTGCGCTGCTCGTCTCCCCGCTGCGGCCTGCGGAGTACCTGCTGGCCCTGTTGCTCGGCTCGGCCCTGCTCGCCACGCTGGCGGGGGGAGCCGTCTTTGCCATTCTCCGCGGCCTGGATGCGCGCTTTGTCTGGCTGCTCCTCGTGCTCTTTCCCTTCGCCGTGCTCTCCGGGACCCTCGGCTTGCTCGTGTCCCTACGCCATTCCGACTTCCTGCGCTTCATCCTGGGCGTGATTCCCTTCGTGGCGCTCTGGCAGGCGCCGCTCCTCGGGGTCTACGGCCTCGTGCCTCCCGGCGTCGTGGTGTGGATTCCCTCCGCTCCGGCCCTCTTTGCAATCGACGTCCTGTGTCGAAGCGAGGCGGCTCCGTTCCAGCTCCTTCTGCTCTCGTCGCTGGGAGGGGTTTGGACGGTTCTTGGCTTTGGCCTGGCTCTGCACACCTACCAGCGGCGGATCCGCATGGGACGGGAGCTCGCATGAGCCCCGCCGCCAGCGGTGCGGGCAAGCTCGCGGCGCTCCTCGGCAAGGATGCTCGCGGCGTGGCTCGAGACGGGTTCCTGCTCTTCATGCTGGGATACGGGATCTTGATCGCGGGCCTGCTGCGTGTCCTGGCGCCGCGGGTTCCCCTCGACGACTTTGGCCTTCTCGTCGCGCCCGCCGCTCCCCTCATCGCCGCGCTTCTCGCCGGAGATGTGCTCGGCTTCTCCCTCATCGAGGAGCGCGAGGCGCGCACCTGGCTGCTGCTGCGGGTTCTTCCGCTTCCGGAGCGTTCGCTGCAGGGTTATCTCATCGGCGCCGCGACGGCGCTTGGGCTCGCGAGTGCTGGCCTTGCGACTGCCGTCTATGGTCAGCCAATCGTGCGGCCGTGGCTCTTTGGGTGGGCGCTTCTGGCCTGCGCCCAGAGTACACCGCTGATGATGCTCTTCCTGGGCGCCTTCGCCTCGAACAAGATCGAGGGCCTGGCGCTCGGCAAGCTCTCGGGAATCGTGACGGCAGCGCCGATCCTGGCCTTCGTGGTGCCCGCGCCCTGGCATCGGCTGCTGTGGTGGGATCCGTGGTATTGGCTCTACCTCGCGCTGCTGCGCAGCCAGGCCAGCGATGATGCGCTGGCAGCGGCTCCGGTGCTGATGCCGTCCCTCTCCGACGCCGCCCTGGTGGCAATTCCCATTCCGCTCTCGCTCGTCGCTTGCGCCTGGCTCGTCAGGCGTTTTCGCCGCGTTGCTGCCTAGCCCCGCCTTCTGCCGAGGGGCGGCTCCGCTGGGACGAATCCTTGGGGGCTGGCCGGAGTGCTCTCACGCGTGCATGATCGGGATGCGGTCTCTCGGGGCCAAGCCGGAGCCGAGTCCTGCCGAGAATCAGAGGGGAGACCTCATCCATGTTTGACTGGTCCACGATCCTGCCCCCCAAGCACAACGAGTACACGGGGCACAAGCTCTCGCTCTACTTCCTGGTTCTACTCGGGCTCATGTTTACCTTCCGGGGCTGTGTGCACTACTTCGCACCGGACGGAGGGTCGGGGATCATTGCCGGGATCCCGCTCGCGTCCTACCCCGAAGGTGCGGTCCAGACCATCATCAATGCCTTTGGCGGCTTCGGGATCGGACATCTCCTGGAGGCCGCCGCGGTGTGGCTGGTGCTCTTCCGCTACCGCGTGCTGATCCCGCTGGCCTATGTCTGGGTGGTCGTGAGCAACGGGCTCGCGGTCGCACTGCTCACGGTGAAGCCACTCCCCGTCGTGCCCCCCGGGCAGATCGGCGCCTATGTCCTCCTGCCGCTGACGATCCTCTTCTTCCTGCTCTCGATCCGCACCCCCGCAGCGCGTCGAAGCCGTACGCTGGGGGCTTCGGACGGGCAGTAGCACTCCCGTGGGTAGCCTCGTCGCGACGGGTTCACTCGGCGCTCAGCTGGGGTGGGCGCGGTGCGTGCGCGGCCGGAACAGGATCCGCGTGTAGCCCCCGGCCACCAGGGCCGCGATGTCCAGCAGGAGTGCGGGTAGCGGGGTAAAAGGCGGATAGGCCAGGTAGCTGCTCCGCCACTCGGGCTGGAACTTCTCCTTGAAGCTGCGCAGCCCCTGGTAGTTGTAGAGGCGGCTGCCATGCTCGAAGGCGAGGCGCGCCAACCGCTCGGGGGGCCTTGCGAAACGCGTCTCTCCGACGCCTGCCAGGGGAGCCATGCCCAGGTTGAAGTAGTGGTATCCCTGTTCTCGCGCCCGTCCGATCAGCTCCGCAAAGAGGAAGTCCATCGTTCCAGGCGGTGCCTCGGCGCTGTGGCGCATCAGGTCCACCGACAGGCACTCGCGGCCCCCGTATCCCGGCATCAGGCTGGCGAAGGCCACCACCTTCTCCGCCACGCGCACCACTGCGACCGGTGAGCGGTTCAGGTAGCTCGCTTCGAAGCGCCCGAGTGAGAAGCCCTTCTCCGCGGTTCGTCGCGCTCGCAGCCATGCGTCCGACACCCGTTTCAATGCCGCCACCGCTCCCGCCGGCAGGGGTGGCTCCAATACCTCCAGCTTCGCACCTTCCCGCAGCGCCCGGTTTACGCCGTGGCGCACCGCCTGGCCCTTCTTTCCTTCCAGGGTGAACTCCGCCACGGGTACGTAGGCAGCCTCCCCGAGCTTGAAGAGCGCGTACCCGGCGTCGTGGTAGTGGTGCATGCTTGGCTCGGAGACCTCGTAGAAAACCGGAAGCATTCCATAGCGGTCGGCAAAGTCCCGGAACGCCGTTACCGCCTCGTCCAATGCGGCCGGGTTGCCCAGGGGGTCTCCCAGCGCGACCAGGCGGTCTCGAATCCGGCCGAAGGGGATCACTGTCTGCCGGGTTGGCGGCCATAACAGATTTTTGTCCCCCACGTAGATCAGGTGCCCGAATCTGCCGCTCCCCCATTGCTCCAACAGCCCTCGGACCTCGTCTACTTCCTCCTCTGTGGGTGGGATCAGGGCCGGCCCCCGGCTACGAAACACGGACCCCGCCAGGTATCCGAGCAGCACAAGCAGGCCGAACAGCACCGAACGCATGAAGCGCGGTGCCTCTGCCGCAGGGGCGAAGTGCAGCAGCAGGTCGGTCTTCAACCCCATGTCGCCATACACCCACACACCCAGCAGGCTGTACCCCACCAGGGCTCCCAGCATGCCCAGGGCCCAGCCCAGACTGCGCCCGCTCAACACCGGGTGCCCGCGTCGGTAGAAGCGCGCGCGCTGGGTGCGAAGCAGCGCGGCTACCGCCAACAGGATCGCGGCCTCCTCGAAGTCGATGCCTTTCAAGAGGCTGAACAGCGCACCCGCCAGGAGCAGGGCCGTGGCGGCCCGGTAGGCCCCCCGCACCTGGTCTCCGATTCCTCGTGACAGGGCGATCAACAGCAGGCCCGTGCCCACCGAAAGCAGGTGCGAAGCTTCGATCGCCGCCAGGGGCAGGTGGGTGCTCAGGATCGCCAGGCGGTCCGCCAGGGCCGGGAAGGCGGCCGACAGCAGCAACACGAATCCGGCTCCCAGCGTCAGCCAGGCCAGGGCCCGAACCCCCAGGGTCGCCAGCAGGCTTGCCGGAAGCCGCAGCAGGCCGGGTAGGGGGGCCGAATCCAGGTAGCGAAGCAGCCGCGACCGTTCTGCGAGTCGCGGCGTCACCAACAACTCCGCGCCCAGGTAGGCCCCGACCACCCAGGGCACCACGTAGTAGGTCACGCGGAACAGCACCAGCCCGGCGAGCACCGGGCCTCCGTGGGCGCCCGCCCCCGAGACCAGCAGCAGGAGTACGCCGTCGAACACCCCCAGCCCGCCTGGCACCAGGCTCAGGATGCCCGCCACCGCCGCCAATACGAACGCCGCGACGAAGTGGGTGAACGGCAGCACGACTCCGGAGAGCCGCAGGCACAGCCACGCCACCGCGGCCGCCATGAGCCAGTCTGCTGCCGAGATGGCGGCGAGCACGAGCGCGTTCCACCCTCCGCGCGGCACCTCGCGTGGGAGCAGGCGTTGCGCCGGTCCCCACCCCGACAGCAACACGAAGTAGGCCGGCAGGTAGAGGGCGTAGATCCCCACCGCCCCCACCGCCATCCACGCGGGTACCGGCAGTCCGGCGCGGGCCGGCAGCCCGGACAACAGCAGGGGCCAGCACAGCACCGCCAGTCCTACCGGCACCGACAGCATGATCGTGGCGGCATAGGCCGCTCCCCGCTTCGGCTCGACTCCCTCGCGCGACAGCAGCAGGTAGCGGATGCCCGTGCCCGCCAGGCCCGACAGCCCCACCAGGTTGTTGAAGGTGTTGGCCACCCACGCGAAACGCGCCAGCCTCCCGATTGGGATCGTGAGGCCCAGGGATCGCGCGACCTGGAGGTCGTAGAGGGTCATCGAGAGCACGGACAAGAGCGCCAAGCCGACCAATGCGAGCAGCCACGGTCCGGAAAGGGTCTTGAGGGCAGCGCGCGCGGCGTGCAGGTCGAGGCCCGCGAGCTCTCGCCACGCCAACACAGCAACCACGGCCAAGAAAACGGCGGGTACCAGCCAGCGGGCCCAGGCCACGATCACGCGCGGCGATGCACTTTCCCCCGCGTTCTCCGATCGCGTCTCCAGCTCGCCGTTGCCCACGACCTCGCACGATACCTTGCGCCGCAGATCGCGCCCCTATCCGGCAAAGCCCCCGGTGTAGGGCAGGGCGCCAGCGGTCTCTTCGATGACGTCACCGGCCTCCAGGAGTACGGCCGTGGCGTTCCAGGAGCCCGCGAGGAGCGCCTGGCGGGTCCCGTCGCGCACACCGGCGGCCATGCTGCCGGCACGCGAGGTGACGCTGCGGTTCTCGAGGTCCACCACGACCTCTTGGCCGGGGTCGAGCTCGACGCTCTCCATCAGGTGCTCGAGATCGGGCTCCTCCAGCGTCACGCAGGGCAGGCCCAGGGCCGTGCAGTTGCCGGCGAAGATCTCGGCGAAGGAGGCCCCGACGAACGCCTGGAAGCCAGCGCGTGACAGGGATTGCGGCGCATGCTCGCGTGAGGAGCCACAGCCGAAGTTGCGGCCCACGATCAGGATGCGCGCACCAGTGAAGCGCTCGTCATCCAGGGGATGGTTACCCTTGGCCTGCTCGCGGTCGTCCTCGAAGGCGTGCTCGCCCAGGCCGTCAAAGGTGACGCAGCGCAGGTACCGCGCCGGGATGATGCGGTCCGTGTCGATGTCGTTGCCGCGCAGCACACAGGCGCGTCCGGCCACTCGCGCGACCTGCTCCCCCATCTAGAGCACCTCCCGCACGTCGACGACCTTCCCATGCAGCGCGGCCGCAGCGACCATGGCTGGTGACATCAGGAGCGTCCGTCCGGTGGGAGAGCCCTGGCGGCCTTTGAAGTTGCGGTTGCTCGACGAGGCGCACAGCTCGCGTCCCTGGAGCTTGTCCGGGTTCATGGCCAGGCACATGGAGCAGCCCGGCTCCCGCCAGGCGAAGCCGGCACTGCGGAAGATTTCGTCGAGGCCCTCCTCTTCGGCCTGGCGTGCCACAGCCTGGGAGCCCGGCACCACGAAGGTGCGCACGCCGGGCTTCACATGGCCGGTCTTCGCCACCCGCGCCGCCTCGCGCAGGTCGGAGATGCGGCCATTGGTGCACGAGCCGATGAAGGCGACATCGATGGGCGTACCCGCCACCGCCTGGCCCGCCTGAAAGCCCATGAACTCCAGGGCCTCGGCGAAGGATGCGCGCTCGTCGTCCGGCACCTCGGAGAGGTGTCGGATCGGCTCGCCGACGCCGGCAGCCTGGCCGGGATTAATGCCCCAGGTCACGGTCGGTCCAATCGCGGCGCCGTCCATCTCCACCCGGTCGTCGTAAGGGGCGTCGGGGTCGCTGGCCATCGAACGCCACCACTCCACGGCGCGCTCGAAGGCTTCGCCCTTGGGTGAGAAGAGTCGGCCGCGCAGGTAGGAAAACGTGGTGTCGTCGGGGTTGATGTAGCCGACCCGCGCTCCGCCTTCGATGGCCATGTTGCAGACGGTGAGGCGTTCCTCCATGGACATGGCCTGGATCACGTCGCCGCCAAATTCGTAGGCGTGACCGACGCCACCCTTCACACCGAGGCTGCGGATGATGTGCAAGATTACGTCCTTGGCGTAGACGCCGCTCGCCAGCTTACCCGTCACCCAGACCTGGCGAAGCTTCGGTCGGGCCATGGCGAGGCACTGGGTGGCCAGCACATCGCGGACCTGGCTCGTGCCGATGCCGAAGGCGACGGCCCCGAAGGCGCCGTGGGTCGAGGTGTGGCTGTCCCCACAGGCCACGGTCATGGCCGGCTGGGTCAGCCCAAGCTCGGGACCGATTACGTGGACGATCCCCTGGTGGCCGCTCGCGGGGTCGAAGATCCGGATACCCTGCTCCCGGCAGCTGGTCTCCAGGGCCACCAGCATCTCTTCGGCGAGGGGATCCGAGAGCGGACGCAGCTGGGAATCCGTAGGGATGATGTGGTCCACCGTGGCAAACGTGCGCCCGGGCTGGCGCACGGGCAGGCCCATCTCCCGCAGCCCCGCGAAGGCCTGGGGGCTGGTGACCTCGTGGATCAGGTGGAGCCCGATGAAGAGCTGGGTCTGCCCGTCCGGCAGCTCCCGCACGCTGTGGGCCTCCCAGACCTTGTCAAAGAGGCTGCGGCCGGCGTGGCCTCGAGGAGAAGTCATGGCGGGTGGATTTAGCAGAACGCGGCGGGCCTGCCTCCCCATCGCCACCTTTCGTGGGTCCACAGGGTGCGGGCTTGGCGGCGCGCGGAGGACGTCCACCCTATGCTCCCGCGCCATGGAGCTTCTCTACACCGCTCATGTTCCGGCCGGCGACGGCCCCTTTCCCACCGTTCTGGCCCTGCATGGCTTCGGGGCCAGCGCCCACGATCTGATCGGCCTGGCGCCGATCCTCCACGCAGGGGGAGCCCTGGTGCTTTGCCCCGAGGGTCCCGCGGCCTTCCAGATCGCCGAGGGCATGCTGGGCTTCGGCTGGTGGCCGATCCGCGAAGAGCAGGAGATCGACCCGGAGGCCTTCGACGAGGCTCGCCAGCTGCTGCGCCGCTTTCTGGACGACGCCTGCGCACGCTACCCGATCGATCCCCGCAAGATCGTGGTGCTGGGCTTCAGCCAGGGCGGCGTGATGGGCTACGACCTGGTCCTCTCCGACCCGACGCGCTTTGCGGGCCTGGTGGCACTCTCGAGCTGGCTGCCCGAGCCTGTGGCCCAGGCAATCCCTCAGCAGGAGGGCCTCGAGAATTTCCCGGCCCTGGTCATCCATGGCACCCAGGACCCGATGATCCCCGTGGAGCGGGCCCAGGAGTCTCGCGAAATCCTTCAAAAGCGGGGCCTCAACGTTCACTACCGCGAGTTCGAGATGCAGCACGAGATCAGTCCCGACGCCCTCCGGGAGCTCGTGGTGTGGCTGGAGGAGAAGGTCTTCAACCTGATCCAGCTGGCCTAGCTCTCCTCGCGGCTTGGCTTTGGCTACCTTCCCCGGGCTCGGGGTGTAGCTCAGTGGCCAGAGCCGGATCTTTGGGGGGTCCGCGTCGTGGGTTCGAATCCCACCACCCCGACCAGCTTCACTCTGGGCCGCAGCGGGACTACGGCGGGGAGGGTGCCTTCGTGCGACAGATCTCATCTCTGGGGTTGGTGGTCCTGACGGTCGCATGGCTTGGGGCATGCCAACAGGCCCCGCCTGTTGTAAACGTGCAGGCCCCTCCCTGTCAGTGCGACTGCGCCTTCAAAGCCTCCGCGCCGCAGATCGGCAAGGGCTGCTGGGTCAAGGGTGACGTGCTGATCTGCCCGCTGGTGCGCCGGGACCTGGACATCGAGCCGGCCTATCCGTCCGAGGATCCGCGCTGCAAGAAGCTGCCCAGCGGGGATCTCGAGTGCGCCCTCCACCCGGGCGACGTGGTGAATCCGGATCGGCCGCAACCGGCTCCTGGTGTGGCACCGGCACCTTGAGTCAGCCGTAGGTCGGCACGCTGCGACGCCGTACCCGACGCAGGTAGGCGGCGGGAGGCGCGAAGGCGAGCCACAGAGCGGTGCCACTCGCAATGCCCACCACCGAGGTCGTGGCCAACACCCAGGGCGTGGCCGCAGGGTTCTCTCCGAGAAGTCGCGCCACGAGGAAGGCGAAGAATCCAAGGGCGATGCCACTGTTGCACCAGAACCACAGCCGGAAGCGCTCTGCTACGACGGGGTCTGCCAGGCCGAGGGTCAGGCGTCGGCGAAGCGTCCGGGAGTAGCCGAACGACTCCCCAGCCGTCCACAGGAAGGCCGCCGCCCGGGTGGCGAAGCCCACCTCGTACCACAGGCCATGGTCCACGCCCCCGCGGAATCCCACCGTGAGTCCGTGGCCCACGAGGCTCGCAGTGAGGGCGAGCGCCGCAGTGGCGACCAGGGCCCCTGCCCAGCCCGTCTCCCGGCGGAAGACTCTCCAGGTGCCCACGTAGAGCAGCAGGGAGGCAAGGTTCTGGAACCCCAGGCCGACGGCCAGGAGCCAGCCCGCCTGCTCCGGCGTTGCCGCCAGGCCATTGCGGGCCGCGATGGAGATGGGGAGCCCAAGCACGCCGAGCAGCAGGCAAGTACCGCCAAACGCGGCCTCGGGGAGCTTGCGGGTGCGCCGGGCCAGCATCAGCAGGCGCACGCCTACGACCGCGTCTGCGAGGATCTGGACGAGTATCCCGAGGCCAAGCCACGTCATGGTCCAGGCATCGGCCGCGCGTACGCCTCGGTTGAGCTGTGGGCCTTCACGAGCCGTCCCCGGGGCTCGACCGGCCCACCCCCGAACCGTTACCCTCGCTGCCGGCTTTTGCCCCCCCGGGCTCGCCGCATTTTCCTGCCGGAGGTCCGATGCCCACCGAGCTCTCCTCCCTGCTTCGCGAGCAGGTCGAGAACACCATTCGCGGTCTTACCATCGATGCCGTCGAGGCCGCCGGGATCGGCCACCTCGGTGCGCCCATGGGCCTGGCCAGGCCGGTCTTCCAGCTCTGGGACCGCCACTTGCGCTTCGACCCCGGCGACCCGCAGTGGCCGCTGCGGGATCGCTTCGTGCTCTCTGCCGGTCACGCATCGATGCTGCTCTACTCGCTCATCCACCTCTACGGCCTCGGTCTTCCGCTTGGAGAGATCGAGCGCTTCCGCCAGCTCGGCTCTGCCACGCCGGGCCACCCCGAGCTCGGTGCCACGCCGGGCGTCGAGATGACCACGGGCCCCCTGGGCCAGGGCTTTGGCCACTCGGTGGGCATGGCATTGGCCGCCAAGCTCGCCCGCTCCCGCTTTGGGCGCGAGGGGGAGGGGCCGGGTCACCACCGGGTCTACGTCGTCGCGAGCGACGGAGACCTGATGGAGGGCATTTCCTACGAGAGTGCGTCCCTGGCGGGTACGCTGGGCCTCGACAACCTCGTGGTGCTCTACGACGACAACGGGGTCACCATCGACGGGCCGACGAAGCTGTGCTTCCGGGAAGACGTGTGCGGGCGCTTCGTGGCCCAGGGGTGGCAGGTGCAGGCCATCGACGGCGAGGACGTCGCGGCCTTGGATACCGCTCTGGCGGCGGCGCGCGCCGCTACAGGCAAGCCCTCGTTCATCGCCATGCGGACCACCATCGGTCATGGCAGTCCCTGGGCCGGGCAGTCGAAGGCGCACGGCGGGCCTTTCGGGGCCGAGGTCGTGGCGCAGACGAAGCAGGCGCTCGGCATTCCCGAAGAGCCGCTCTTTCACGTTCCCGGGGACGTGCGCGCCTACCTGGCCGCGCGCATCGAAGAGAAGCGCTCCGCGGCCCGGAAGGCCGACGACCGCCTCCGCAGCTGGCGCACGCAGCATGCAAAGGCCGCCAGCGCCTGGGATCAGGCGCGCCAGCGGGAGCTTCCCGCCGACCTGGCCGCGCACCTCTGCGAGGGGCTGGAGGGCAAGGACGACGCCACGCGCAAGCACTCCGGGGCGGTCATCCAGAAGCTCGCTGCCGCGGCGCCCTTCTTCGTGGGGGGCTCCGCGGACCTGGCGGGCTCGAACAACACCGACATCAAGAGCGAGGCGGCCGTGGGCAGCGGGGACGACCCCTTCGCAGGCAGCAATATCCACTTCGGTGTGCGCGAGCACGCCATGGCGGCCATGACCAACGGCATCGCCCTGGACGGCACCTTCCTGCCCTTCTGTGGCACCTTCATGGTCTTCAGCGACTACATGCGGCCCTCGCTGAGGCTCGCGGCGCTGATGGGCGTGCGCTCGACCTTCGTCTTCACCCACGACTCGATCTTTGTCGGGGAGGACGGTCCCACCCATCAGCCCATCGAGCAGCTGGACGCCCTGCGCGCAATTCCCGGGCTCACGGTCTTTCGTCCCGCGGACGGGGTGGAGGCGGCCATGGCCTGGGCGTGGGTCGCGGAGCGGGCGGAGGGCCCCGTGGCGCTCTCGCTGACGCGCCAGCGCGTGCCGGCGTTGAAACGCGAGGCGCCTTTCACCCCGGAGGACGTCTGGCGCGGGGGCTATGTGGTGCGGGATACCGAGGGAGCCCCCGACGTGGTGTTGCTTGCTTCGGGCTCCGAGGTGCCCCTGGCCTGCGATGCTGCCACGCTGCTCGCAGCCGAGGGCCAGCGGGCGCGGGTGGTCTCGGTGCCCTGCCTGGAGCGCCTCGCGGCTCAGGACGACGCCTACGTAGAGGCCCTGGTCCCTGCTGGCCTGCCCTGTATTGCCGTGGAGGCGGGTCGCGGCGAGAGCTTTCGCGGCCTGGTCGGTCGCCAGGGCCTGGTCTACGGCATCGATCGCTTCGGCGCCTCGGCCCCCTGGAAGCAGCTGGCCGAGCACTTCGGCTTCACCCCCGAGAAGCTCGCCGAGGCGGTGCGGGTACACCTGGCGAGCCCGGAGTGCAGCTAGCGCTTGGCCCCGCCCAGCTCCTGGTAGGGCTGCTGGACCTGCATGTAGTCCGAGGGCACGTCTTGCCGGGCCACACCGCTCCGCGCGGCCGCGGCGGCGACAGCGCGGGCAACTGCGCGGTGGATGTCTCGGCGCAACGGGTTGGGGACCAGCTCGTTCGGGCCGGCATGGGCGGCAATGACCCGCGCGGCAGCGACGTACATCTCCTGGGTGATGCCCGTGACGCGGCAGTCGAGGGCGGCGCGCAGGATACCCGGGAAGCCCAGCAGGTTGTTCACGGAGCGGCCGTCGGCAGCAAAGGCGGCGCCGGCGGCGAGGGCTGCCTCCGGCGCAATCTCCGGCTCGGGGTTCGAGAGCGCCAGGATCACCTGACCCTTGCGGACGAGCTCTGCGGCCACGAGGCCGGCCCGGCCGGTGACGCAGATGACCAGGTCGCAGGCCGCGAACACCTCCTCGAGGGTCGCTGCCACCTGTCCTCCGACGCTCCGTAGGCGCTTCTGACCCTCCGGGTTCGGGTCGAAGCCCATCACGTCGGGCTCGGTCGCCGCCTGGAGCATGTGAGAAATGGAGGTTCCCGCGGCACCGAGGCCAATGACGCCCACCCGCGCGCTGGCAAGTGCCAGACCCGCGCGCTTCATCGCGTTCTCCGAGGCGGCCAGCGCAGCTACGGCAGTGCCGTGCTGGTCGTCGTGCAGCACAGGCATCTCGAGCTCGGCGACGAGGCGGCGCTCGACCTCGAAGCAGGCCGGCGACTCGATGTCCTCGAGCTGGATTGCGCCGAAGCCCTGAGCCAGATGCTTCACCGTGGCCACGATCTCGCCAGGGTCGCGGGTGTCGAGCACGATGGGGATGGCGGAGACCCCGGCAAACTGGTGGAGCAGCGCGGCCTTGCCCTCCATGACTGGGAGCGAGGCCACCGGCCCCACGTTGCCCAGACCCAGCACCCGCGTGCCGTTGGTTACGATGGCCACCGTCTTGCCACGGATGGTGAAGATGTAGGAGTCGTCGGGCTTCTTGACGATGGCGTGGACCACCTCGGCGACGCCCGGGGTATAGACGCGGCGTAGGTCGTGGACCGTCTTTACAGGGTGTGTGGGGCGGATCTCGAGCTTGCCATCGATGTGCAGCTCGAGGACGTCGTCGATCACCTCGAGGAGTTCGACGTCTTCGGCCCCACTGACCGCCTCGACGACGGCCTCGAGGACCTCGGGGCTGGCCAGCAGTACGTCGACGTCGCGAACGATGTGGTCGGGGCCGACCCACACGGTGCGGATATCGCCCAGGTTGGCTCCGGCATCGCCCACCGCGCGGGCCAGGCGGCCGAAGACGCCGGGGCGGTGCTGGTTGCGGACGCGCAGGGTGCGCAGCAGGGGGTCGGGCATGGCTCCTCTCGTCGGGGCGCCGAGGGTAGCGATCCCCAGGGACTGAGCCAGCAGGCGCCAGGTCAGTGGTAGTCGTGGGAGCCGGGTAGGGTGCGCTCGGTGGCCAGGGGGCGGACCTCGCGGATGCGCACGTGGACGACGCCATCGCTGTTCTGGAGTGGGCCGCCGATCTCCAGCAGCGGAGCTGCGTGGAGTGGACCGCGCAGGCGCCGGAAGGCGTCTGGGGTGAGCACCCCGTTGGTGGTGCCCGTCTCGTCCTCCAGGGTGAGGAAGCAGAAGCCCTTGGCGGAGCCTGGGCGCTGGCGGACGATGACGTGGCCGGCGGTGCGTACGAAGCGTCCGTCGGGAAGTGCGCGCAGGGCCGCGGTAGGGAGTACGCCCCGGGCTTCGAGCTGCGGGCGCAGATACTGCATCACGTGGGGGCCCGGGGTGAGGCCGGTAGTGCGGTAGTCGGCGAGGGTGGTCTCGAAGTCCGAAAGCTCTGGCAAGGGGCTCGGTGTCTCCGCTGGCGTGACACCGGCGAAGAGCGACTGGGGATCGCGATCCAGGGCCGCCACCTGCCAGAGCGCGGAGCGTCGCCGCGCTGCAGCGGGATCGCCGCCGGCGAGGGCGCCACTCTCCGCCAGGGCCTCGATTTCGTGGCGCTTGGGTGCCGCGCGCCGGGCCAGGTCGGCGAGGTTCGCAAAGGGCGCTTGGGCGCGGGCCGCGAGCAGGCGCTCCGCCGTCTCGCGGGAGAGGCTGCGGACATAGCGCAGGCCCAGGCGCACGGCGTCCTCCTCCAGTGTGCACTTCCACTGCGAGTGCGCCGCGTCGATGGCGCGCACCGTCACGCCGTGGCGCTGGGCATCTTTTACCAGAGTGGCGGGGCTGTAGAAGCCCATGGGCCAGGCATTCAGCAGGCCCGCCAGGAAGGCGGCGGGATGGTGGGCGTGGAGGTAGGCGGAGGCGTAGGCGATCAGCGCGAAGGAGGCGGAGTGGGACTCCGGGAAGCCATAGAGGGCAAAGGAGGTGATGCCCCGGATGATCTCCTCCTGGGCATCGCCCACGATGCCGCGCTCCGTCATGCCTCGGCGCAGCCGTGCCTCGATGCGACGCATCCTCTCCTGGGAGCGTTTGAAGCCCATGGCCCGGCGCAGCTCTTCCGCCTCGCCGCCGCTCGCCCCCGCCGCCACCATGGCCAGGCGCAGCAGCTGCTCCTGGAAGAGGGGGACGCCGAGGGTGCGCTCCAGGATGGGCTTCAGGGAAGGGTGGGGGTAGGTCACCGGCTCGCGCCCAGCGCGGCGGTTCAGGTAGGGGTGCACCATCTTTCCGGTGATGGGGCCGGGGCGGATGATGGCGATCTCCACGACGAGGTCGTAGAAGTTGCGCGGCTGCATGCGCGGCAGCGTCGCCATCTGGGCGCGGCTCTCGATCTGGAACACCCCGACGGTGTCGGCGCGCCGGATCATGGCGTAGGTCTTCGGATCGTCCGGCGGCAGCTGCGCGAGGTCGAGGGCAACCCCCTCGTGGGCGCGGACCAGCGGGATCGTCTCCTCCAGGGCCCGGAGCATGCCGAGACCCAGCAGATCGATCTTGATGAGCCCCAGGTCCGCGCAGTCGTCCTTGTCCCACTGGATCACCCGGCGGCCGGGCATGCTGGCGGGCTCGATGGGTACCACCTCGTCCAGACGTCCCGCAGCGACGACCAGGCCCCCGGTGTGTTGGCCCAGGTGGCGCGGCAGGCCCTCCACCTGGCTCATCAGGTCGAGGAGCAGGGCGATGCGCGGGGCCTTCGGATCCACGCCGGCCTCTCGGAGCAGGGCGTGGAGATCGTCCCGCTCTTCCCGGTAGTGGAAGCGGCGCAGACGCCGGGAGAGCCGCTCGCAGGTCTCCTCGGGAAGTCCCAGCACCTTGCCCATCTCGCGCACCGCGGAGCGCGCGCGGTAGCTGATGACGGTGGCGGTCATGCCGACGCCGTGGGGGCCGTAGCGCTCGTAGACGTACTGGATCACGCGCTCGCGCTCTGCGCCGCTGGGCAGGTCCAGGTCGATGTCCGGCCACTCGCCGCGCTCTTCCGAGAGGAAGCGTTCGAAGAGCAGCTGCATACCCACCGGATCCACGGCGGTGATCTGGAGCGCATAGCAGACGGCGCTGTTGGCGGCGGAGCCGCGGCCCTGCACGAGGATGCCCCGCACGCGTGCGAAGCGAGCGATGTCCCAGACGATCAGGAAGTAGCCGGCCAGCTCGAGCTTCTCGATGACGGCGAGCTCGTGCTCGAGCTGTCGGCGCGCCTTCCCCGGGAGAGGATGGCCGTAGCGCTGGCGGGCACCCTCGAAGGTGAGATGCCGCAGCCAGGAGACCTGGCTCTCGCCCGTTGGCACCGGAAAGGTGGGGAAGCGGTAGCCCAGCTCCTCCAGGCTGAACTGGCAGCGCTCCGCCACGGCGCGGGTGGCGCGCAGCCACTCCGGCCGGTCGGCAAAGCGCGTGGCCATCTCTTGGGGGCTGTGCAGGCAGCGCTCGGCATTGGGCAGCAGCAGGTGGCCGGCCTGGTCGAGGCGGGTCTTGTGGCGCAGGCAGGCGAAGGCATCGAGGAGCCGTCGGCCTTCCGGGCGCACACAGCGCACGTCCCCGCTGGCCAGCACGGGGACACCGGCACTCTCGGCCAGGGCCGCGGCATGGCGGCTCTGTGCCGCAAGCCCGCGCTCCTTGTGGCGGCAGACATCGACCCGGGTCCGCTCCGGGCCGAAGGTGCCGAGGATCCGGTCCAGGAAGGCGCGGGTGAGGCCGCCGTGGCCACGCACCAGAGCCACCAGGCCCCCGGCACAGGCTTCTACCTCCGGCCAACAGGCCCGGGCCTTTCCCTTGGGCGCGTGGCCCTGGGCCAGGGTCAGCAGGCGGCACAGATTGCGATAGCCCTGCTGGGACTCCGCCAGGAGCAGCAGGGGCTGGCCTTCCAGGTCCGAGAGCTCGGCTCCAACCAGCGGCCGCAGGCCCACCCGTCTGGCCGCCGCGTGGAAGCGCGGAGCCGCATAGAGGCCATCGCGGTCCGCCAGGGCCAGGGCCCCGTGACCCAGCTCCGCCGCGCGCAGAGCCAGGTCCTCGGGGTTGGAGCAGCCGTCCAGGAAAGAGAAGGCGCTGCGGCAGCGCAGCTCCACATAGTCGGGGGGGCAGGGCACGCAAGGATTTTCGTCTTGTTTTCGCTATTTGGCAAGGATGATCCCGCGGGATTGTGACCGATCGCACTCTCCTGCTTGAACCGGGGCCCCAGTACGGGCAAGATCGGACTTGTGGTCCAGAAAGACGCGGGGACCGTGCTCGTCGTGGACGACGAGCCCGTGGTCCTGAGGCTCATGACCCGGATTCTTCACCGAGCGGGCTACCAGGTTGTTCCGGCCCGCGACGGATCGGAGGCCCCCGCCCTCGCGAAGGCCGCGCACGGCGGGGTCGATGTCGCCATCCTGGACGTGACGGTGCCTCCGGGAGGTGCCGTCGCCACCATGCAGGTGCTGCGTCGGGAGCACCCGGGCCTCGGGATGGTGCTGACCAGCGGTGACGCGCTGTCGCCAGCCCAGCGCACCTTCCTGGAGCAGTGCGGCGGCCGTTTCGTCCCCAAACCATTCTCCCCCGCCGATCTGCTCGGCGCCGTGGAGGCTGTGAATTCGCGTTAGAAGGGCACCGGCGGTCCGCTAGCTCGCCAGGCGCTCCGCTTCCTCCACCATCCCCTCGAGGAGTCGCAGCCCACCGCGCCAGAAGGCGGGGTCGCCAATGTCGAGGCCCACGCGCCTCAGCAAGGCCTGAGGTGTGTCCGAGCCCCCGGCGCGCAGCAGCTCGAGATAGCGGGGCACGAAGGCCGCGCCCTCCTCGTCGTAGCAGCGCATCAGTGCCAGTACCAGCAGCTCACCGAAGGCGTAGGCATAGCAATAGAAGGGCGAGTGCACGAAGTGGGGGATGTAGAGCCACCACCAGGCGTAGTCGTCGGTCAGCTTCACGGCATCACCCAGCATCGGCTGGTTGCTTTGCATCCAGAGGCTGTTGATGCGCTCGATGGGCAGCTCGCCCTCCGCGCGGCGCGCGCTGTGCAGCATCTGCTCGAAGCGCGTCATCACCACCTGCCGAAAGACCGTGGCAAAGGCGTCCTCGAGCTTGCCGCAGAGCAGGGCCAGACGCACCTGCGGGTCGCTCTCTTCCTTCATGAGGCGCCGGAACACCAGCATCTCGCCGAAGACACTGGCGGTCTCTGCGGTGGTGAGGGGCGTGTCCTGCTGGAAGAGCCCCTGCTCTCGGGCCAGGTACTGATGCACACCATGCCCCAGCTCGTGAGCCACCGTCATCACGTCACGCAGGTTGCCCGTGTAGTTGAGCATGACGTAGGGGTGCACCGAGGGCACCGTGGAGGCAGAGAAGGCGCCGCCGCGCTTGCCTTGGCGAAGCTCGGCGTCGATCCACCGCTCGGCGAAGAAGCGTTCGGCAATCTCCGCCATCTCGGGCGAGAAGTCCCGGTAGGCCTCGAGGACGATGCGCCGGGCCTCCTCGAAGCTGCGGACACCCGCTGCTTCACCCAGCGGGGCGTAGCGATCGTAGTCATAGAGGGGGTCGAGACCCAGCAGCCGTGACTTCAGGCGGTAGTAGCGATGCACCATGTGCTGGCTGCCATCGCAGGCATCGAGGAGTGCGCGTACCGAGGTGCCGTCGATCTCGTTGGCGAGGTTCCGCGCATCCATCGCCGTTTTGTAACGGCGCAGGCGATCCAGGCTGGCCTTGCTCTGCACCAGGGTGTTGAAGATGAACGCCAGCACCCGGGCGTGCTCTTTGAGCCCCGCGGTCAGGCCCTGTGCGGCTGCACGTCGCTTCTTCCGGCTCGTGTCGTAGAGCAGGGAGAGGATTTCCTCTTCGGAGAGCGTCTGCGTCTGCCCGTCGATCTCGGTTGGAAAACGCGCCGCGCCCAGGATCTCGTCGAAGAGCCGCCCCCAGGCCCGCTCTCCGCTGTTGGCCGACTCTTCGAGGATCCGCTCCTCGGGCTCGCTCAGGACATGCGGGCGGTAGCGTCGCAGGGACACGAGCAGGTGACGCCGACCTGCCAGGGCCGGGTCCGCGAGGAGCTGCGCCGCAGGGGCTTCGTCCATGCCGACCCACTCCAGCTCGAAGAAGAGCAGGGCGTTGCGGATCTCGGTGCCCTGCTCCTGGACGCGTTGGAGCAGGGCGCCGTTGCGAGGGTCCTCGGTGTCTCCCGCAAAGCGCAGGTGGGCATAGGCAGCGGCGCGGGCCACCGGCTCCTGGAGGGCCTCGTAGCGGTCCAGGGCGGCGCAGAGCTCCGCAGCATCGAGCGTGGCGATACGGCTTCGGTAGCGCTCCGCGAAGGCCCGGGCCGCCCGGAGCGCCTGGTCGAGGTCGGTTTGGAGGCCTGCCTCGGCGGGCTCGGGATAGAGGTGGGAGAGGTCCCAGCATACGCCGCTGGCGGGTCCTCCCGAAGCGGTCTTCGGCTCGAGGGATTCGGACATGGCGGCCAACCATACCCCGCCGACGGCGGCCGCCCCACCGGGGTAGACTCCGGGTGTGAGGGAGCGCCTGCGAACCATCCTGCATGCAGACATGGATGCTTTCTACGCGTCCATAGAGCAGCGCGATGCACCCGAGCTGCGCGGACGCCCCGTGATCGTGGGCGGCGTCGGGACACGCGGCGTGGTTTCAGCCGCCAGCTACGAGGCGCGGCGCTATGGCGTGCACTCCGCGATGCCCACCGCACAGGCGCGGCAGCGCTGTCCCGAGGGCGTCTATCTGCGTGGGGACATGGGCAAGTACGTTCGCGAGTCGAAGCGGATCTTCGCAGTCTTTCGCCGCTTCTCTCCCAGCGTGGAGGGCATTTCCCTGGACGAGGCCTTCCTCAATCTCAGCGGTACCGAGCGGCTGCAGGGGCCACCCGTCGAGGTGGGTCACGCCCTGCGGGCGGCCCTCCGCGAGGAAACCGGGCTCGCGGCCTCGGTGGGGATCGCGCCGGTGAAGATGGTGGCGAAGATCGCCAGTGACCTCGCCAAGCCTGATGGACTGCTGGAGGTTTCCAGGGATGGCCTGCGCGAGTTCCTGGATCCCCTGCCCGTGGGCCGTATCTGGGGGGTGGGCCCGGTCGCCCAGGCTCGGCTAGGCCGCGCGGGCATCGGCAGCATCGGCCAGCTCGTTGCCGCACCGGCAGAGCAGGTCCTCGGGTTGCTCGGCGATTTCGGCCAGCACCTGGTCCGCCTCGCGCTGGGCCAGGATTTTCGCGAGGTGGAGCCCTTTCGTGACGCGCGGTCGATCAGCGAGGAGAACACCTTCCCCGGCGACGTCGCAGAGCGCGCGACCCTGGAGGCCGCTCTCTGGACGCATGCCGAATCCGTGGCGCGGCGCTTGCGCAAGAGCGGCCTGGTGGCGCGCACGGTGGTGCTGAAGCTGAAGCGAGCGCGCCGCGTGCGGGCCGGACCGCGCGGCTACCCGCTGCTCACCCGCCGCACCACCCTGGCAGAGCCTACCGATGACGGTGCCCGTATTGCTCGCGAAGCCCTCGGTCTGCTGGCTCGGGTGGAGCTCGAGCCCGCGTTGCGCCTGCTCGGTGTGGGTGCGGCGAATCTGTCGCCAGCCAATCTCCGGCAGCTCTCCTGGCTGCCGGAGGCCCGGGAG
>Ga0114931_10003703_pt1 | contig 19252 bp, 33 predicted proteins | sample 2SBtaG_FD_89579 | JGI IMG/M metagenome (GOLD analysis project Ga0114931, IMG submission 89579) | Deep subsurface microbial communities from Kolumbo volcano to uncover new lineages of life (NeLLi) - 2SBTROV14_V59a metaG | ecosystem: Environmental > Aquatic > Marine > Volcanic | place: Kolumbo...
CGACAACGTCACCATGAATGTGGAACTGATTGTGCCTGTGGCGATGGAAGTTGGCGGTAAATTCGCCATCCGCGAAGGTGGCCGCACCGTCGGCGCCGGCGTCATCACCAAAATCATTGAATAAAACAAACTGACTGGGGTTTCGTATGGCAAAGCAAAAGATCAGAATTAGGTTAAAAGCATACGACCATCGTGTGTTGGACCAATCGGTACGGCAAATTGTAGATACCGCGGAGCGAACCGGGGCGATGGTAGTGGGTCCTGTGCCTCTGCCAACGAGAATCGAGAAATTTACGGTTATTCGGTCTTCGTTTATCGACAAAGATTCGCGTGAGCAGTTTGAAATTCGCACGCACAAACGCCTTATCGATGTCGTAGAGCCTAGTTCAAAGACAATTGATGCCTTGGTGCGGTTAAATCTGCCCGCCGGCGTTGATGTCGAAATCAAGTAAACGGTTCGTTATCTACCAATCACAGAGATAATGAGAAAGGGGTAGGGGGTAGAGAATGATGCTTGTTGAGTGGGCAGTTCTCTCCCCTGTCGAAAAATGAAGGGAATTTTAGGAAAGAAAATCGGTATGACCCAAATATTCGATGAGCAAGGGCACGTTGTGCCGGTTACGCTCATCGAAGCGGGTCCGTGTTATGTAACTCAAAAGAAAGAGAAAGAAACCGACGGATATTCGGCGGTGCAGTTGGGTTACGGTGAATTGCCGGAGAAACGTGTTAATAAACCAATGGGCGGACACCTGAAAAAAGCGGGTGTGCCAATGTTGAAGCATCTCCGCGAGTTTCGAGTGAAGGATCATTCTGACCTGGAACTCGGTCAAGTTGTCACGGCGGATATATTTGAGGTTGGCGATTTGGTTGATGTGGTGGGTACCAGTAAAGGCAAAGGGTTTGCCGGTGTGGTTAAGCGGCACGGCTTTGCCGGTGGCCCCAAAACCCACGGTCAGTCAGACCGTCACCGGGCGCCCGGTTCGATTGGCGCAGGTACAACGCCGGGTCGAGTGTTCAAAGGGATGCGCATGGCCGGTCGAATGGGTGGCCAGCGGGTTACGGTATCGAACTTGGAAGTTGTTGTGGTTGATGCCGGTCGAAATTTGCTGGCAGTGAAGGGTGCAATTCCCGGCGCGAAAAATGGTTTGGTTGTGGTAAAAGAAGCTCGCAAAACCAAAAAGCGCGCGAAATAGGAGTTTAAAAGATGCAGATACCTGTAAAAAACATTTCCGGTGAAAAAGTCGCAGAAATTGAGCTGCGCGATGATATTTTTGCCATCGAGCCGAACAAAGCGGTGATGCACCAAGCGCTGGTTCGCCAGCTGGCTAATGCACGACAAGGCACACATTCCACAAAAACGCGCGGCGAAGTTGTCGGAACAACTGCAAAATGGTACCGCCAAAAAGGTACCGGGCGCGCTCGGCATGGCAGCCGCAAAGCTCCCATTTTTGTGGGTGGCGGTGTGGTTTTTGGCCCTAAACCGCGCAAATACACCAAGAAAATGCCTAAGAAAATGCGGCGTTTGGCGCTTCGGTCTGCTTTATCGGCAAAAGCAGCGGGCGAGCAAATTGTAGTCGTTGATGAGCTGGCTTTTGATAAACCGAAGACCAGAAATATGATTCAAGCGCTGAGTAACCTGCAAATTGAAGGCAGTGCCGTGGTGTTATTGCCGGAACGCAATGAAAATGTAGAAAAAAGCATTAGCAACCTGGCGGATGTTAAATACCTTCGTGTCAACTATTTGAACATCAAAGATTTGCTGGGGTATGATTATGTAATCATGCCGAAAGCCGCAGTTGAAATTATCGAAGGCATGTTGGGGTAAGGTGAAATTATGGCTCAGTTGAATGAATATCAAATCATTAAGCGTCCCATCATCACAGAAAAAAGTGTAGCTGCCAGTGCTGAAGGTAAGTATACCTTTGAAGTTGACCTGCGGGCCAACAAGTTGCAAATTGCCGAGGCTGTTTCGGTGATTTTCGATGTTGATGTGGTGCGAGTGAATGTAATCAAATCCATCCCCAAATTTGGGCGATGGGGCCGAAAAATTGTAAAACGAAAACCAGCAACCAAAAAAGCGATTGTTACTTTGGCCGCAGGCCAAAGAATAGATGCCTTTGGAGCCTAGTTTACGAAAGAACGCTTATAAAAAAACAAGGTTAGCGTCAAAAAAATAGCCCAATGCCATAGGCTAACCTTTATAATTTTATAGGCGAAAAGCGGAGTGCATGTATGCCTATCAAGAGTTATAAACCAACCTCTCCCGGTCGCAGAGGGATGACCGTTTCTACCTTTGAACGGATTACCCGCAGCAAACCGGAAAAAAGTTTAATTGAACCTCTCCATAAAAAAGCCGGTCGCAACGCACGGGGCGTCATTACAGTACGTCATCGTGGCGGCGGGCACAAGCGGAAATACCGTATCATCGACTTTAAGCGCGATAAACACGGTGTTCCGGCTACTGTTTCATCCATTGAGTACGACCCCAATCGCTCGGCGCGTATCGCGTTGCTCACCTATGTTGACGGTGAAAAACGATACATTATCGCGCCGCAGGGCTTGCGTGTTGGCGACAAAGTTATGTCGGGTCCCGGCGCGGAAATCAAAGTGGGTCATGCTCTACCCATCAGTCGCATCCCTTTGGGTACACAAGTGCATAATGTAGAACTTTACCCCGGTAAAGGCGGGCAACTTGTCCGTTCTGCCGGAACCGCCGCACAGCTGCTGGCAAAAGAAGGGGCATATGCTCAACTGCGATTGCCCAGCGGCGAAGTTCGAATGGTTAGCCAAGAATGTATGGCAACCATCGGGGTGGTGGGCAATGTAGAACACAACATCGTCAAACTGGGTAAAGCCGGTAGAAAACGTTGGATGGGTGTGCGCCCCAGTGTGCGCGGTACTGCAATGGACCCCGACAGCCATCCGCATGGTGGTGGTGAAGGCCGCTCTTCGGTGGGGATGCCCGGGCCTAAAACACCGTGGGGTAAACCTGCACTGGGTGCAAAAACCCGTCGGAATAAAGTAACTGATAAATATATTGTTCGCCGACGCGGAAAACGCCGGTAAGCGAAAGTAGGAGTGTAGAATGTCTCGTTCATTAAAAAAAGGTCCGTTTATTGAACCAAAATTGCTCAAAAAAATTGAAGCGATGAACGACTCTGGCGAAAAACGGGTGATAAAAACCTGGTCGCGGGCAAGCACCATCTACCCGCAGATGGTTGGACACACCATTGCCGTGCATGACGGTCGGCGACATGTTCCCATTTACATCAGTGAGAACATGGTCGGGCATAAATTAGGAGAATTTGCGCCAACCCGTTTATTCCGTGGGCACATCGCTAAAGAAAAAGGGTCGAAACGACGCTAATTCAACAAAAAGGTAAGAACTATGGCTGATATTCAAGTTCAAGCAGTGTCAAAATACATGATGGGGTCGCCGTTAAAGGCGCGAAGAGTGGTTAATGCTGTGCGAGGTATGCCGGCGTTGCAAGCTTTGCAGGTTTTAAACCTGATGCCCCATGCCGCCGCGCATACCGTGGCAAAAACAGTAAAGAGCGCCGTGGCCAACGCCGAAGAAAACTTCGGGCTTAATGGCGAAGACCTGGTTATCACCCGCATTTGGGCAAACGAAGGTCCGCGTTTAAAACGAATGCGATTTGGCGCACGTGGGCGAGTAAAACCCATTATCAAACGCACATCTCATATAACAGTCGTGCTGGAAGAGAAAGCATAGGGAGGTCATCTTGGGTCGAAAAGTACATCCGATAGGATTTCGTCTGGGAGTTGTAAAAAATCATCAAGCGCAGTGGTACGCCGAAGGTCGGGAATATGCCGCGTTGCTGGGCGAAGATCGTGCCATTCGCGAATTGATCCGCAAAGAGCATGATGACGCCGGGATTTCTAAAATAGAAATCGAACGCCTCCCTGTGGCTCGTCAAGTATCTATCAAGATTTACACCGCCAAACCCGGTGTGTTGATTGGGCGCAAGGGTCAAAACGTCAACGAACTGCGCAAAAAACTAGAGGCATTGACCGAGAAGAAAATCCACCTTGATATTTTAGAAGTGGATAACATCGATACCGATGCATACCTTATCGGTCAAAGCATTGCCCAACAGTTAGAACGCCGTATCTCGCACAAACGCGCTATGAAACAAGCCGTTCGCCGCGCGATGAAAGCCGGCGCAAAAGGTATCATGATTACCGTTGGTGGCCGGTTGGGGGGCGCAGATATGGCTCGTCGCGAAACCGTGCGCGAAGGACGCATTCCGCGCCACACTTTGCGCGCCGATATTGATTACGCTCACGTTGAAGCGCTGACAACCTTCAGTAAAATTGGCATCAAAGTGTGGGTGTACAAAGGCGACATTTTGCCGGAATCGAAAGAAGAAATCAGTGGGGCATACAGCGCATCGTAACCCGCTGCAGGAGAGATAACCATGTTAATGCCAAAAAGATTTAAGTACCGAAAGCAAATGCGCGGCAGAATGAAGGGCAAAGCCGGGCGTGGCACGCATATCGCTTTTGGCGATTATGCACTGCAAGCGCTCGAGCCCGCCTGGATTAACAGTCGCCAAATAGAGGCAGCACGTCGGGCAGTAGTGCGCTACATTCGACGTGGCGGTAAATTCTGGATTAGAATTTTCCCCGATAAACCTATCACCCAAAAAGCCGCCGAAACCCGTATGGGCAGCGGTAAAGGGAACGTGGAATTTTACGCTGCCGTGGTAAAACCCGGGCGCATCTTGTTTGAGCTGTCCGGTGTTCCTGAAGACGTGGCAAAAGAAGCTATGCGACTTGCCAGCCACAAACTCCCCATTAAGACCCAGTTTATCACTCGGCAGGGGGTGCAGTAATGTTTGCCAATGAAATCAGAGAACTTTCGTTAGAAGAAATTGAACAAAAACTTCAAGAAGCACATCAAGAATTGTTTAACCTGAGATTTCAACTGGTTAACAAACAACTCAAAGACTACAACCGCGTGAAAGCGGTTAAACGAGAAATTGCTCGCTTGAAGACTGTGGCCAGCCAAAAGGCGCAAGGGTAGAGGTGTAATATGGCACGAGAAAATCGAAAAACGCTGGTTGGGCGTGTCGTCAGTGACAAAATGGACAAAACAATTGTAGTGAGCGTAAGCCGTACCCATCGCCACCCCTTGTATGGAAAAGTCATTCGCCGCAGCAAAAAATACAAAGCCCACGATGAACAAAACGCGGCCGCCATCGGCGATACCGTAAAAATCATCGAAGCCCGCCCGATAAGCAAAGAAAAACGTTGGGTGATGACTGAAATTTTAGAGCGCGCTCAGCAATAGTGTCGGCTCGATAGAAAATATTGGGAGAGCACAATGATTCAAAAAGAGAGCAGATTAAAAATTGCGGATAACACGGGCGCAAAAGAAATTCTGTGTATTCAGGTAACCGGTGGTTCAAGACGGAGATACGGTGGTTTGGGTGATGTAATCACCGCCACCGTCAAACAAGCTGCCCCGCACAGCGGTGTTAAAAAAGGCGATATCGTCAAGGCCGTAATTGTGCGCACCAAAAAAGAAACCGGTCGCCGTGATGGTTCGTATATCCGATTTGATGAAAACGCAGCTGTGTTGTTGGATAACGATGGCCGTTCGCCAAAAGGTACACGTATTTTCGGGCCGGTTGCTCGTGAACTGCGCGAAAAAGGGTTTATGCGTATCGTATCGCTGGCGCCGGAAGTGTTGTAACTCGGCGTTCAACAATTATCAGCCGTGAGGAGTTTTAGTATGCAAAAGATAAAAAAAGGAGACACCGTTCAGGTAATTGCCGGTAACGACTTGGGTGTCCGTGGCGAAGTATTGGATGTCAGAAAAGGGTATGATGCCTCTCGGCGTGGAAGACCTGCCCGCCGCAACTTCAACAAAGACCGTGTGGTCGTTGCCGGGGTGCGGATGGTTAAAAAACATCAACGTCCGGTTAGCCAAACTCGAACCCAAACCGGGATTATCGAATTTGAGGCTCCGATCCATGTGTCAAACGTAATGTTAGTTTGCCCCAGCTGTGGAGAACCCACTCGGGTGGCAATTCAAATTGAAGATGATGGCGCAAAACATCGCATGTGCAAACAATGCGGCGCTACCATCGACTAAACTGGTACTGACTGAGGTGCGTTATGCCAAGAATGCTAGATAAATACAAAACCGAAGTGGTACCAACCCTGATGAATGATTTTGGCTACAAAAGTGTTATGCAAGTTCCCAAAATGGAAAAAATCGTAGTCAACGTTGGGCTTGGTGAAGCACTTCAAAACAGCAAATATCTTGAAAGTGCTGTTGAAGACATCCGTAAAATAACCGGGCAACAACCGGTTATCACCCGCGCCAAAAAATCCATCGCAACCTTTCACTTGCGCGCCGGCAACCCCATCGGGGTAAAAGTAACACTGCGGGGCAAACGAATGTGGGATTTCTTTGACCGGTTGGTGAGTATTGCCTTGCCGCGTAAACGAGACTTTCGCGGGATTTCGCCGAATAGTTTTGACGGGCGTGGTAACTACACACTTGGTTTTAGAGAACAACTGGTTTGGCCTGAAATTGACTACGATAAAGTTGATAAAATTCGGGGGATGGAAGTAACCATCGTAACCACAGCCAAAACAGATGAAGAAGGGCGCCGGATGCTTGATTTGCTGGGTATGCCCTTTGTAAAAAGGAGTTAACCGTTTATGGCAAAAAAATCAATGATCAACCGCGAACAAAAGCGCAAATACCCTACCCGTGTGCGCAATCGATGCAGCCGTTGTGGACGTCCCCGCGCTTACATGCGGCGGTTCGATCTATGTCGTATCTGCTTCCGTGAAATGGCAAACGAAGGCCAAATTCCGGGAGTTGTAAAATCAAGTTGGTAAGTCAGTTAACTGATACTGCTTACTTGCAAAGGAGAACTGTAGTATGCCTGTAACAGATACCATTGCCGATATGCTGGCGCGTATTAGAAACGCCGGCATGGTAAAAAAACAGCGTGTGGAAATGCCGAGCTCTAAAATGCTCGAAGCCATCGCCCAGATATTGCTGGATGAAGGCTACATTAAAGGCTTCAAAGTAAAGCCGACCACACCACAAAAAACATTAGAAATTACCTTAAAGTACACCAACGAACGCCATCCGCGCCTGGTTATCAGCGGCTTAAAACGTGTCAGTAAACCCGGACGCCGAGTTTACACAAAACGCGATGACATCCCTTGGGTTCGCAGTGGGTTGGGGGTTGCTATCCTCACCACGCCTCAGGGTGTTATGACCGGTCGAAAAGCCCGAAAGCTCGGTGTTGGCGGCGAAATTCTGTGTTACGTATGATAAGGGGGTAGAGAAAAATGGCTAGAATCGGAAAAATCCCAATTCCCCTTCCAGATGGCGTTACCGTTACAGTTAAAAATAACGAAGTAACCGTAAAGGGTCCCAAAGGGCAACTGACCCAATCTTTTTCGCCTGACATTTCTGTTGTCGTCGAAGATAATCAGGTGAAAGTTACCCGTCCCACCGACCAACGTCACCATCGAGCATTACATGGCTTGGTGCGGGCGCTGATTAACAACATGGTCGTCGGTGTGAGCCGGGGCTTTACCCGCGAACTGCAAATTGAAGGCGTCGGGTATCGTGCCGTAATGGAAGGAAAAAACCTGGTTTTAAGCGTGGGGTATTCGCATCCTGTCGTTTTTGAACCGGAAGAAAATATGGAATTTGAAGTAGAAAAAGGCGGACGTGCTTTTGCCGTAAAAGGCATAGACAAAGCCCTGGTCGGTGAAATTGCCGCCCGTATCCGTCGCGTGCGCCCGCCCGAGCCGTACAAAGGCAAAGGCATTCGTTATAAAGGCGAAACCATCCGGCGTAAAGCTGGTAAAGCTGGCAAGGCAAAATAATCATAGAGAAGTTGGAGAATAAAAATGGCAAAACGATTAAAGAAACGTCTTGCTCGAGAAATGCGCCATGCTCGCGTGCGAAAATCGGTAATTGGAACGCCGGAACGCCCGCGGTTGAATGTGTATCGAAGTTTAGGGAACATCTTTGCTCAGGTAATTGACGATACACAAGGAGTTACCATCGCATCGGCATCAACCATTGACCGTGCCGCAAAAGAAATGTTCGCCGGAAAAACCAAAATCGAGCAGGCTAAAATTGTTGGCAAACTGGTTGCAGAGCGTGCATTGGAAGCCGGTGTGAGCAAGGTGGTTTTTGACCGCGGCGGGTTTAAATATCAAGGTCGTGTACAAGCATTGGCAGACGCTTCGCGAGAAGCAGGGCTGAAATTTTAACCGAACTGAACCCAAACGGTGGCCGGTATCTCACTTCCGGGCATCAATGTTGGAGGGATAATGGTAAAACGTGAATTTGAAGATGCAATAGAAGAACTCGATGAACGCGTCGTGCATATCGCCCGTACTGCGAAAGTGGTAAAAGGTGGTCGGCGATTTAGTTTCCGTGCGTTGGTGGTGGTTGGTGACAATAAAGGGAGTGTCGGCATTGGTGTCGGGAAGGCACGAGAAGTGCCCGAGGCAATCCGTAAAGCCTCGGAGCGTGCGCGCCGGACAATGCGCCGGATCCCCATGATTGAGACTACCATTCCCCACGAAATCACCGCTCGTCAAGCCGGCGCGCAGGTATTTTTGAAGCCTGCTTCCCCCGGTACCGGTGTAATTGCCGGGGGTGGTGTGCGTGCAGTGGTCGAAGCAGCGGGCATCCGCGATATTTTGACCAAAAGCCAAGGCAGTGCCAACATTTTGAATGTGGTAAAAGCCACGATGAAAGGCTTAACCGATATGCAAGACCCGGCAGAAGTTGCACGGCGACGCGGTGTACCGGTTAGCCAAGTGCAGCCTTTCTGGAGTAGAAAGAATGACTGATAAAAAGCTAAAAGTGACACTGGTAAAAAGCCCTATCGGTTATTCCGAACGACAAAAGCGCGTCGTTGCGTCGCTTGGGTTGCGGAAAATGGGGCAAACCGTGGTGCGCAGCGATACGCCTGTTATCCGCGGTATGATCAACAAAGTATCTCATATGTTAAAAGTGGATGAAGTCGATGCCTAGTCGGCTTTACGGAGGTATTGACAATGAAATTGAATGATTTGCGACCGGCTCCCGGTAGCACCAAATCTCGCAAACGAGTGGGACGCGGCCATAGCGCGGGTGGCGGTAAAACAGCCGGGCGCGGCATAAAAGGGCAGGGTGCCCGCTCTGGTGGCGGTAAAGGACCATATTTTGAAGGTGGTCAGTTGCCATTAGTCCGCCGATTGCCGTTTGCACGGGGTGTTGGTTTTACCAACATTTGGCGCATCGAATTTGTGCCAATCAACCTGGGGCGATTGAACGATTATTTTGAAGCCAACGACGAAGTCTCGCTGGAAACACTGCAAAAAGTCGGCATCGTCAAAAAATCTGCCAAAGCTATCGCTATTTTAGCAGACGGCGAACTGGAAAAACCGTTAAACATCAAAGCCCACCGCGTCTCAAAAGCGGCTCGTGCAAAAATTGAAGCCGCAGGCGGTTCATACGAAATTTTGCCCAAACCGGCGCGCCTAAAATTGCGGTAGCGCAAACTTAACTAGCAGAGGTTACCAATGCTTCAAGCTGTAAAAAACGCATTTTTGCTGCCAGACCTGCGACGGAAGATTGTTTTTACGTTGCTGATATTAATTGTATACCGCGCTGCTTCGCATGTGCCTGTTCCCGGTGTTGACCGAGAAGTGCTGAATCAGTTTTTGAACAGTGGCTCTACCGGTGCAGACATCTTGCAGTTTCTGGACTTGCTATCGGGAGGCGTACTGGGGCAATTTTCGGTGTTGGCTACCGGCGTTTACCCGTATATTACCGCATCCATTATCCTGCAGCTGCTCACCCCAATGATCCCCGCGTTGGAAGAACTGTCAAAAGAGGGCGAGCAGGGACAGAAAAAAATCAACCAATACACCCACTGGCTCACCGTGCCGTTGGCAGCATTACAAGCCTATGGTCAAGTCGTCATCATCCAACAAAGTATCCCCGGTATCATCAGCAACTTTGGTTTTACAGTTAACCCGCTGGGAACAACCGCTATCATCGTTTCTATGACAGCAGGTAGTTTGTTTGCGGTGTGGCTGGGTGAACTAATTTCCGAAGATGGTATCGGTAACGGTGTATCCATCATCATCTTTGGTGGCATTGTAGCGCAGTTACCGGGCAGAATTTGGCAATTTGTCCAATTGCAGCAATATTTCTTGCTGATTGCCTTCTCTATCATCACCGTTATCACCATTTTGGGTATCGTCGTCGTCAGCGAAGGCCAACGTCGTATTCCCGTGCAGTATGGCAAGCGCGTGCGCGGAAACAAAGTTTATGGTGGACAAAGCTCGCACGTACCGCTCCGCGTTAACAGTGCCGGTATGATACCGTTGATTTTTGCCCAATCCATTTTGATTTTCCCGAGTTCCATCGGTAGCTTTTTTGCCAATTCCACTTCACCGTTTTTAGCTTCGATGGCAAACTTTACTGTGCAATGGTTTAGTCCGCGACCCGGCGCATGGCCTTACTGGGTAACCTACTTTTTGATGGTAGCGGCGTTTACCTTCTTTTACACCGATATTATCTTCAAACAGCAGAACCTGGCTGAGAGCCTGCAAAAACAAGGAGGCTTTATCCCCGGTCTGCGCCCCGGCAAAACAACCGAAACCTATCTGAACGATGTGATGCGACGTATTACATTTGTCGGTGCAATCTTCTTGGGTGTGGTTGCCATCTTGCCGTGGATTGTCGGGTTAATTCCCGGGCTCAGCACCGGTTCAAGCACTGGTTCGCTATTAATTACCAGTACCGGTTTGCTGATTGTGGTTGGTGTGGCTTTGGATACGATGAAACAACTGGAAGCGCAATTGCTAATGCGTAACTACGAAGGTTTCATCAAGTAGCGTAAGCGTTTACGATGATTATTTTGAAATCTGACCATGAAATTGAATTGATGCGTCAAGCGGGGCGGATTGTCGCCGAAGTGTTGACCGAATTGGCTGCAAAAGTAAAACCCGGCATCAGCACTGCACAGCTAGACAATTGGGCAGCAGAAATCATTGCCAAACGTGATGCCATCCCGACCTTCAAGGGTTACAACGGATTTCCGGCCGTGATTACCACCTCGATAAACGAAGAACTGGTTCACGGCATACCCAGCCCCAAAAAAATACTGAAAGAAGGGGACATTATCAGTATTGATTGCGGCGCAACATATAAAGGTTGGGTTGGCGATGCTGCTCTCACTGTCCCGGTGGGTGAAATTTCTGCCGAAGCCAAAAAACTTTTGGAAGTTACCGAGCGGGCATTGTATGTCGGTATTGAGCAAGCACGGGTTGGAAACCGTTCTGGCGACGTATCGGCAGCCATACAAGCCTTTGTGGAAAACCATGGCTATAGTGTGGTGCGAAACTATACCGGACATGGCGTGGGACGTAATATGCACGAAGATCCGCAAGTTCCCAACTATGGCCGCAAAAATCGAGGCATTCCCCTTAAAAAGGGAATGACCATCGCACTGGAACCAATGGTAAACATGGGCACGCCACGCACTCGCGTGCTGAATGACCACTGGACGGTGGTAACAGACGACGGAAAACTGTCGGCACATTATGAACATACAATCGCCATTACAAATGGCGACCCGCTAATTTTGACACAACTGTAATTTGTGTATAATTGATGGGTTGAGTTTTTGTAAAGGGGTAAACCAATGAAAGTACAACCATCAGTAAAAAAACGATGTGACAAATGCAAAATTGTTAAGCGCCGCGGTGTGGTGCGTGTAATTTGCGAAAACCCTCGCCATAAACAGCGACAAGGTTAGGAGTAAGGAGAGTAGAATATGGCGCGTATTGCCGGTGTTGATATTCCACCAAACAAACGAGTAGAAATTTCACTGACGTACATTTACGGTATTGGTCGTTACACCAGCCGAGAAATCTTAAAAGAAGCCAACGTTGAGCCTAACACACGGGTGAAGGACCTTTCTGATGCAGAATTGGGCCGGTTGCGCGAAGTTATCGACAAAAACTATCGCGTAGAAGGCGACTTGCGCCGGGAAGTGGGCATGAACATCAAACGATTGCAGGAAATTGGCTGCTATCGGGGGATGCGTCACCGCCGAAATTTGCCGGCACATGGCCAGCGAACCCGCACCAACGCCCGAACCCGCCGTGGCGCACGCCGCACCGTTGCCGGGAAAAAACGTGCTCGCAAATAGCGTGGCTTGTTATTGATGGAGGATTAGTTTAGATGGCAAAAAGACAAACACAACGACGGGTTGCAAAAAAAGAACGCAAAAACATTCCGTCAGGACGAGCGTATATTTACGCTACCTTTAACAACACGATTGTTACTATGACCGACCCGCATGGCAACGCAATTTGCTGGTACAGCGGCGGAACATCTGGCTTTAAAGGTTCACGAAAAAGTACCCCGTATGCGGCACAAATTGCGGCAACTTCTGCCGCCAAAACCGCCAGCGAACACGGCATGCGCGAAATTGACGTATTCGTGAAGGGTCCCGGCCCCGGCCGAGAATCTGCCGTGCGAGGGCTTCAGGCCGCCGGATTGAAGGTAAAATCCATAACCGATGTGACACCCATTCCGCACAATGGCTGTCGCCCGCCGAAAAAACGTCGCGTATAGCGTTTTCATTCGGTGTAAAAACTTCATTTGTATGCACTACGTGAGGGATGAAAGGACATCAGCCATGCCCGTAAACCTCACGATAACAGGAGGACAAAATTGGCTAGACATATTGACCCCGTTTGTAAACTGTGTCGTCGTGAAGGCGAAAAACTGTTTTTGAAGGGAGATCGTTGTTACTCTCCCAAATGCGCGATGGAACGTCGCCCGCACCCCCCCGGTCCGGCACGCCGCTTCCGCGCAAAAGAATCTGACTACGGTAACCAGCTGCGAGAAAAACAAAAAGTTCGCCGTATTTATGGCGTCTTTGAAAAACAATTCCGGCGTTATTTTAAACGCGCTCAGCGTATGAAAGGCGTTACCGGTACAAACCTGCTGGTTATTCTGGAAAGTCGTTTGGATAATGTTGTGTATCGTTTGGGATTTGCCGAATCTCGCGCACACGCGCGCCAGTTGGTGCGTCACGGGCATTTCGATGTCAACGGGCGGAAAACAGACATCCCGTCGTTCTTGGTAAAACCCGGTGACGAAATTGTCTTGCGTGAAAAAAGCAAAAGCAACGGCTATTTTAAAGAGCATGCCCAAACCATCACCGATTCGAAGGTTCCCGGCTGGCTCAAATTGGACATCAACAAAATGACCGGCACTGTACTCGCCGAGCCAACCCGTGAAGATATTGATTTCACCCTCAATGAACAACTAATTGTTGAGTACTACAGCCGCTAGAAACTATAAATGATGAATTTTACAGGAAATAAAAGAATTACCTTTCATCAACTAACATTGATGAAACATAATTGTGGAGGGTGCACTGTTGTCTGACTTAGGTTTTGTTTTACCAAAAGTTGAAACCGAATCTTCAACAAGAAATTTTGGTCGATTTAATATTAGCCCTCTGGAACCCGGATATGGGGTAACGTTGGGTAGTGCCTTGCGGCGTGTGCTCATTTCGTCACTAACCGGTGCCGCCGTAACATCGGTGCGGGTCAGTGGGGTACATCACGAATTTTCTGACATTCCGCACGTGCGCGAAGATATGACCGGTTTGATTTTGAATCTCAAAGAACTGCGCGTCAAACTCTTTCAAAATGAAACGGCTCGTTTGCGTGTAGAAGTCAACGGCGAAGGGGTAGTAACCGCCGGAGACCTCGAATGTCCGCCGTATGTGGAAATTGTCAACCCCGATTTACAACTGCTCACGGCAGATTCGGCCGATGCCAATTTGGACATCGAATTGATGGTAGAAATGGGGCGCGGGTATTCTCCGGCAGAAGAACGTGGAAAATTGCCCATCGGCGAAATTCCCGTTGATGCAATTTTTAGCCCGGTGCGCAAAGTTAATTTCAAAGTAGAACGCGCCCGAGTTGGACAAGCCACCGATTATGACAAACTCATTATCGAGGTAACCACCGACGGCACCATATCGCCATACGACGCACTGCGCGAATCTGCACGATTGCTGGTGCAGCACTTCTCTCTGGTGGCAAACATCACCGCCCAAGAAGAACCGGAAGAAGAACCCGAAGAAGAAACTGCACCGCCGCAACGTGTGCAAGATACCCCCATCGAAGAATTAGAGTTGACTGTGCGGGCATATAACTGCCTAAAACGCGCCGGGATAACTCAAGTGGGCGAAATACTGGAAAAACTGCGCAAGGGACCCGATGAGATTTTAGCCATCCGCAATTTTGGACAAAAATCGTTGGATGAACTTGTTGACCGCCTGGAAGAAAAAGGATTTTTGGTTGACATTGATGAATCCATCGTCGCGGCTTCACGTTCCGGAAGCTAGAGTCCTTGGGCGCACTTGGAGGAAATAAAACATGCGACATCGAGTAGCTGGACGAAAATTAAACCGAAATACTTCACAGCGCAAAGCGCTGATACGTGGATTGACAACCCAATTGTTTAAATACGGCAAAGTTCAAACAACCGAGGCACGCGCCAAAACCTTGCGCCCGGTAGCAGAAAAACTGATTACCCTGGCCAAGCGCGGCGATTTACATGCCCGTCGGCTGGTGGCAGGCCGAATGTACGAACCTGCCGTGCAGCAAAAACTCTTTACCGAAATTGCCGACCTTTATCGCGACCGTCAAGGCGGATACACCCGCATTTACAAACTTGGTCCGCGCAAAGGCGACGCAGCGCCAATGGCGTTAATCGAATTGGTTGATTACGAAGAAGCGTAGTGAGCAATTGGATTGTTGGAACAAACACCGGTGCAAACGTATAAAGCTATAATTGCTTACGATGGCACCGACTTTTTAGGGTATCAAATTCAGGCAAGTGGGCGTACCGTTCAGGGGGCAATAGAACAAGCCCTGCAAAAAATACTCAAAGTGCCGGTGAGAATTACCGGCGCAGGCAGAACAGATGCCGGAGTACACGCCACAGGGCAAGTTATCGCATTTAAGGCCGGGTGGAACCATACACCGACTAAACTGCAAAAAGCCCTAAACGCCAACTTGCCGCCAGATATCATTGTAACAGCATTAACAACCGCATATCATAATTTCCATCCCCGGTTCGATGCTCGCAGCAGGCAGTATCGTTACACTATTTTGAACCAGCCACTGCCCGATGTACTGCGTAGGCGATACACGTTACATGTTTCTCAACCACTGGATGTAGACCGAATGCAGCAAGCCGCAAACATTTTGTTGGGCACGCACGATTTTGCCGCTTTCGGTAGCCCCCCGCAAGGGAACAACAGCATTCGCACGGTGACCCGTGCAGAATGGCTGAGTAACGGCAGCGAACTGACATTCTTCATCGCCGCAAACGCTTTTTTGTACCGTATGGTACGCCGAATTGTCGGAACACTGTTGCTGGTGGGAGAAGGTAAGATGGATATTGATGATATGAAGCAAGTTCTGCAAGCAAAAAATCGAGCCAATGCAGGAGCCCCGGTTTCCCCCTGCGGCCTGTGTTTGACGAACGTAACGTATTGAAAATAGATTGTAAACCCTTTTTAGGAGATGTAGTACCGTGAAAACATATACTGCCAAAGCACAAGACGTGGAGCGCAAATGGTATGTGGTCGATGCGCAGGGCAAAACATTGGGTCGCTTGGCGACACAAATTGCCACCATCCTGCGCGGAAAACACAAACCCATTTTTACCCCTCACGTGGATTGTGGTGATTTCGTTATCGTCATCAATGCAGAAAAAGTGGTTGTCACCGGACAAAAACTTGACCAGAAAAAATACTACCGGCATTCAGGCTATCCCGGTGGCTTAAGCGAAATTACCCTGCGAGACCAATTGAAAAAATTCCCGGAGCGCGCGATTGAAACCGCCGTCAAAGGGATGTTGCCCAAAAATAAATTGGGTCGCCAAATGTTCAAAAAATTGAAAGTTTATGCGGGTCCCAACCACCCGCATGCCGCTCAGCAACCTGAGCCGCTAGAATTATAAAGAGGGAGAATCGTAATATGGCAATGGAAGGTCGTTATGAAGAAGGCATTGGACGGCGAAAAGAAGCTACGGCACGGGTGCGTTTGTTTAACAGCACCGCCGAAAGTGTGTTCGTGGTGAATGACAAACCGTTGGAAGAATATTTCACTCGCGACGTTGACGTGCGCACGATTCTGTCCCCTCTCAAAGTAACCGGCTTTGAGGGTAAATTCGACATCAGTGTAAAAGTGAAAGGTGGCGGGGTAACCGGACAAGCCGACGCCGTGAAATTGGGCATTGCACGGGCTCTGTTAAAAATTGACCCCGAATTGCGCCCCACACTGCGACAGCACGGATTGCTCACCCGCGATGCCCGCGTTAAAGAGCGGAAAAAACCGGGACTCAAACGCGCCCGCAAAGCACCGCAGTACACCAAACGTTAATCGGTTTTTTTACACAAAAATATAAAACCCTGTCGGGCTATGCTTGCCGACAGGGTTTTTTTGTGTTGAAAACGCTACGGTCAAAAAAAGTACAATACGCCCACCACCGCCAAGCCCCACAAAACCACGGTAATTTGCAACGGACGGTCTTCCAACAACATTTCCGATGGGTCGCCGCCGCTGTCAAGCACGTGCAGGGCATACAAATACCGAAAAATACCATAAATGACAAAAGGAATCGTCAGCATCATCCAATGATTGGGCGGCAAATTCGGCGCACTGAACGTGTACAGCGAATATGCCATCACTGTGCTGGTAGCCACAATGGTGATAACATTATCCAAAAACGGCAAATTGTATTCTTCCAAAATGGCACGGGTGTTTTTCACCCCGTTTTTTGCCATTAGCAATTCCTGCCGACGCTTGCCAAATCCCATCAGCAGCGACAGCAGAGTTGTGACCACATACAGCCACGGCGAAAACCGTGCCACCGCAACCAGCACCACCCCCGCCGCCACCCGAATGACAAATCCGGCTGCGATGGTCAGCACATCAATAATGGGTACATGTTTTAGTTTGAACGAATATGCCAGTTGCAGCAAAAGGTACAGCAGCATCAATGCGCCAAAAGCGATATTCAGCAGAAAACTGAGCGGGATGACCACCAGCGGCAGCAAAATTGCCGCAGTGATGGCAACTTTTTCCGGCAATCGCCCCGATGCAATTGGGCGGTTTTTCTTTTTGGGGTGGGCGCGGTCTTTTTCAACATCTACCAAATCATTGATGATATACACGGTTCCCGACACCATACAGAGCAAAAAGAACCCCGCTATTGCATCGAGCAGGTAGCCGGAAGAAAATAGTTTCTCATCGAAGACCAGTGCCGCAAAAATGGCGACATTTTTCGTCCATTGTTTGGGGCGCATGGTTTTTAAAAGCGCTTGCAGCATTCATCTCTCCTGAAAAATTGCTGCCGCAATATACCCCATTCGGGGGAGAAGAGCAAGCCATACGTTATGCTTTTTGTGATACGGCAGCTTTGTGATGGGGCAAAGGCGCAGAAATAAAAAAACGCCGCCGGCAGAAGATGCTAAACATGCCCGACTTTTCCGCACCAGATTTTCACCGGACTTCCCCCCGCATCATGCTGCACGAAACCATTGAAAGCGGACAGCATCAAAAAAGTGGAGAAAGTTTGGCGCAAGCGAATGATTGGGTTACACTGCAAATGATAAATTTTTTGGTGAAATGAAATGCCCAAACAACGAATTGACGATTTGCTGGTGGCACGCGGGTTTGCTGCCAATAGAAAACAGGCGCAGGCGATGCTGATGGCAGGTGAGGTGCTGGTTGCCGGGCAACGAATCACCACCGGTGGCACAAAGGTGGATGATGCGGCGGAAATTGTTGCAAAACCAAAACAACCGTATGTCAGCCGGGGCGGGTACAAATTGGTGGCGGCGCTCGATGCGTTTGGGGTTGACCCCGCCGGGCGTATTTGTGCAGATGTGGGTGCATCCACCGGCGGGTTCACCGATGTGCTGTTGCAGCGTGGTGCGGCAAAAGTGTATGCCATCGATGTGGGGTACGGCGATTTGGCATGGAAACTCCGCAACGATGCGCGGGTGGTGGTAATGGAACGAACCAACGCCCGTTACCTCAAATCGCTGCCGGAGCCGGTTTCGCTGGTGGTGGTAGATGCCTCATTCATTTCTCTGAAAACCTTGCTGCCGGCAATTAAAAAATGGCTTACCCCCCACGCTGAAATTATCACTCTGATAAAACCTCAATTTGAAGCCCCCAAAAATGCGGTGGGTGAAGGCGGCGTGGTGCGCGAAAAATCTGCTCATCGCGCCGTATTGCAAGCAATTCTGGCGTGGGTGCAAAATAACGGGTTCACTCCCCGTGGGCTGGTTGTTTCACCGATAACCGGCCCGGCGGGCAACCGTGAATTTCTGCTGCACATAACGGCTGAAATCATCGGACATCCGCCTATCAATACCCTGATTGAACGCTGTCTTGACACTGTCGAATATCCCCCATCAAACTGAATAAAAATGGGTAATATCTCCCACGAATTGCCATTGTGTGCTATAATGTTGTTGGAGATACCATGAACATCATTTCCGAGTTTTTAATTCAAAATACTACCCTCGTTTTCTTCGTTTACGGATTAGCCTTCTATTCGATGGGGCTGGCACTGCTACTGGCAAGCAGGCGCACCTCAAGATTCCAACTGGCTGTTGCCATCCGACCGTTGGGTTATTTTGCGATACTACATGGTGTTAACGAATGGATGGATATGATCCAGCGCATCGCCGAATTGGAACTTGGCATTGTTCTGCCGGTGGGCTATCACTTGACGCAACTGATAATTTTGGTGGTATCATTTTTAATGCTGCTGATGTTCGATTTGGTTTTGCTGTCGCCACAATCAACGGCATACTATAAAATCGGCAACTCAATTTCGCTAATGTTTGGCTTTTGGCTGGCAAACCTTTTGTTTGTCTTGATATACTATCAACTACCCATAATTGAAATCTTGGATATTGGAGATATTTTTGCGCGTTATCTACTGGCTATACCGGCATCACTATTTGGGGCATGGGCATTATACTCTCAGCGGAAAACGATGCAGCAACATCGTATGCCGCAATATGGCCGCGATTTGTTGATTAGTGCGGTGGCGTTGTTGCTGTACGGGGTTGTTGGGCAACTGTTTGTTGAAAAAACTTTTCTTTTTCCGTCAAATATCATTAAC
>Ga0114931_10003704_pt1 | contig 19250 bp, 24 predicted proteins | sample 2SBtaG_FD_89579 | JGI IMG/M metagenome (GOLD analysis project Ga0114931, IMG submission 89579) | Deep subsurface microbial communities from Kolumbo volcano to uncover new lineages of life (NeLLi) - 2SBTROV14_V59a metaG | ecosystem: Environmental > Aquatic > Marine > Volcanic | place: Kolumbo...
CGGCGGCTTTACCGATGTCGCCCTACACGAGGGGGCCGCCCGGGTCTATGCTGTTGATGTCGGCCGCGGGCAATTGGCCTGGTCCCTGCGTCAGGACCCGCGGGTAGTGGTGCTCGAGCGCACCAATGCCCACCATCTGACCGCCGCCGAGGTGCCCGAGCCGGTGGACGCCATTGTCTGCGACGCTAGTTTTATCGGCCTGCAAACCGTGCTGCCCGCCGCCCTGGCTCTGGCCGCGCCGGGCTGTGTGCTGGTGGCGCTGATCAAGCCGCAGTTCGAGGTCGGCAAGGACCAGGTCGGCAAGGGCGGGGTGGTGCGCGATCCCGTCCTGCACGAGGCGGTCTGTGCGCGCATCGAGGCCTGGCTGGCTGGCCGGCCGGGCTGGCGGGTGCTGGGGCTGACAAAAAGCCCGATTACCGGCCCCCAGGGCAATGTCGAATTCCTCATCGCCGCGCGCTATGGAGAGTGAGGTTACCATCAAGCAGCTTGGCGCGCGCGGCGACGGGGTGGCGCACTGGTGCGGCGCGCCGCTTTATGTACCCTTCGCCCTGCCCGGCGAGCGGGTGCGGGTGGCCCCGCAAGGCAAGCGCGGGGCGGGGCGGGCGGCTCGGCTGCTTGCGGTGCTCGAGCCGGCGGCCGATCGCTGTGCGCCGGCCTGCCGCCATTTTGGCCTGTGCGGTGGCTGCGCCATCCAACATCTCGCCGCCCCGGCGATGGTCGCCTTCAAGCGTGACCTGATTGCCGGGGCGCTGGCCCGGCGCGGCCTTGATGATGTTGACATTGCCCCGGTTTTCACGGTGTCGCCCGCCACCCGCCGGCGCGCCGTTTTGAGCGCGCAAGCGAAAGGGGGAGCGCTGCGCCTGGGGTTTTTCGCCCGCGCTAGCAAGCAACTGGTCGATCTTGCCGAATGCCCGGTGATGGCCCCGGCGATGGTTGGCGTCTTGGCAGATTTACGCAATGCCCTGGGCGGGATGAAAAGTGCCGCTATCACCCTGCTGGCCAGCGAGACCGGGCTTGATATCGCACTGGCGGCAGCCGGTGAGCCCGACCTGGCGCGGCGTGAGGCGCTGGGCGCGCTGGGACGCCGGGCCGGGGTGGCGCGTATCAGCTGGAACGGCGAGGTAATCGCGCAAGCTGCCGCGCCGCTGCTCCATTTTGGCGATATCGCCGTCACTCCGCCGCCGGCAGGCTTCGTTCAGGCCAGCGCCGAGGCGCAAGAGCGGATGCTGGGCCTTGTCCGTGATGTCTTTGCCGGCGCGCGCCGGGTGGCCGATCTGTTTTGCGGCTGTGGCGCCTTCGCTTTGCCGCTGGCCCGCGTCAGCGAAGTTTACGCCGCCGATGCCGACAGCGCCGCGATCGGCGCGCTTGATGCCGCCGGGCGGCTGGCCGGTGGGCTCAGGCCGCTGGCCGCCGAGGCGCGCGATCTGTTCCGCAATCCGCTGGAGGGGGTGGAACTGGACCGCTTTCAGGCGGTGGTGTTCGACCCGCCGCGCGCCGGCGCTGCTGCGCAGGCGGCCGCGCTGGCCGCCAGCACGGTGCCGGTGGTGGTGGCAATCTCGTGCAATCCGGCCAGCTTCGCGCGCGATGCCCGCACCCTTATTGATGGCGGCTACCGGCTGGAGAAAATCTTTCCGATCGACCAGTTCCTGTGGTCGGCCCATGTCGAACTGGCGGCGGTGTTCCGGCGTTAAAGGCCGTAATCGTCCAGCATGACGCTGACGTAATCGGGCCGCCGGCCGTCCTCGAAGCCTTCCCAGGTCGGCATGCCACCGCGTTTTACGTAGCCTAAAAGCTCTGTGAACTGGTCTTGGCTGAAGTGATAGGGGCCGATCTTCGCGCCGCCGTCTTCCAAGTGCTCAAGGGTGATTTCGGCCGGCCGGGCATGGCGTGCCAGCACTTCCAGGGCCTGCTTGCGGTTCTGCGCGCCGTAAAGTTTCTGGCGAAAACCGGCCGGATCGGTGGGAAACGGCCACAAGGTGTAAAGCTCGCCGAGATAGCCGGTATGACGGACGCCGTGAATGGCTCCCATCAAATCGCCGATATCCTCTTGGCGGGCGAAAACATGGCCGGGCAGATTGGCGCGCGCCGGCGCGGTCTTGACCGCGCGCAGGGCGGCGCAAAAATCGGTGCAGAAAAAGAACTGTTCGTTGAGCAGCAGGGCGTCGGTTTCGATGTTGTAGAAGCCGAAAACGATCTGGCCGTGGCTGAGGCTGTCGAAGGCGATCGGCATCAGCGCTCCTGGCGGCCCTGGCTGTGATATTCCGGGTTGGGCCTCATGTCTACGGCCGAGGCCATGCGGTTGGTCATGTTGAAAAAGGACGCCACGGCGGCGATGTCCCAGATCTGCGCATCGTCAAAGCCGGCCGCGCGCAGCTTCTCGCGGTCGGCCTCGACAATTTCGGCGGACTTCTCGGTCATCTTGATGGCGAAGTCGAGCATGGCGCGGTGGCGGGGGTTAAGGTCAATGGCGCGATCGTTCATCACCATCATTTCGCCAAAGGCCGCATCGCCCGACAGAGTGCGCACCGCCGCGCCATGGGCGACCTGACAGTAATAGCACCGGTTGCGCGACGACACCGCCACCGCGATCATCTCGCGCTCCAGCTTGGTCAGGCCGCTTTCGGCAACCATCAGCTCGTTATAAAAATTGACAAAGGCGCGCAGCTTGGCCGCGCTGTGGGCATAGGCCTTGAGCACATTGGGCACAAAGCCAAGTTTCTCGGCACAAACGGCGAGATATTTTTCCATATCCTCGTCCAGAGGATCGGCCGGCGGCAGGTCAAGCGCCTGGACGGTATCGGGTTGGGTCATGGGTTTGCTCACTCTTTGCAGGTTTCATCGCCGCATTGGCCGCGATGGCGCAGCAGATGGTCGGCCAGTACGCAGGCCATCATCGCCTCGCCCACCGGCACGCCGCGAATGCCGACGCAGGGGTCGTGCCGGCCCTTGGTGCTGATTTCGCAGGGCTGGCCGCCGGTGGTGATGGTGCGCCGGGGGCTGAGGATCGAGGAGGTTGGCTTGAGCGCGAAACGGACCACGATGTCCTGGCCCGAGGAAATGCCGCCCAGAATGCCGCCGGCGTTATTCGACAAAAAGGCCGGCGCGCCATCCTCGCCGGGGATGATCTCATCGGCGTTTTCCTCGCCGCTCAGCGTCGCGGCGGCGAAGCCGGCGCCGATCTCCACCCCCTTGACCGCATTGATGCTCATCATCGCCGCCGCCAGGTCACTGTCGAGCTTGCCGTAAACCGGCGCGCCCAGGCCGGCGGGAGCGCCGCTGGCCACCACCTCGACAATGGCCCCGGTCGAGCTTCCCCGGGCGCGGATGTCATCGAGATAGTCTTCCCAGACCTTGGCCATGTCGCGATCGGGGCACCAGAAGGGGTTGCGGGTAACTTGCGCCCAGTCCCAGCGGGCGCGGTCGATCGCATGAGGGCCGATCTGCACCAGTGCGCCGCGAATGGTGATGGCCGCGCCCAGAATCTTGCGGGCGATCGCCCCGGCCGCCACCCGCATCGCGGTCTCGCGCGCCGAGGCCCGGCCGCCGCCGCGGTAGTCGCGCCGGCCATATTTCAGATCATAGGTGATGTCGGCATGGCCGGGGCGGTATTTGTCCTTGATATCGGCGTAATCCTTGCCGCGCTGATCGACATTTTCGATCATCAGGCCGATCGGCGTACCGGTGGTGCGGCCGTCAAAAACCCCGGACAGGATTCTGATCCGGTCAGGCTCGCGCCGGGCGGTGGTAAAGCGCGACTGGCCGGGCTTGCGCGCCTCGAGCCAGTGCTGGATGTCAGCTTCATCCAGCGCCAGGCCGGGCGGCGTGCCGTCAACCACGCAGCCGATCGCCGGGCCATGACTTTCGCCCCAGGTGGTTACGCGAAACAGCCGGCCGAATGTGTTATGGGACATGGCGCTCAGACCGTGCTGATGTCGGGCGCGTCTTCATCCTTCATGCCAACGATATGATAGCCGCAGTCGACATGATGCACCTCGCCGCTGACCCCGGCGCCGAGGTCGCTCAGCAGATAGAGCCCGGAATTGCCAACATCATCGATGGTGACATTGCGCTTGAGCGGCGCGTTCAGTTCATTCCATTTCAGAATATAGCGAAAATCGCCAATCCCCGAGGCGGCCAGGGTCTTGATCGGGCCGGCCGAAATCGCATTGACCCGGATGTTATTGCGCCCCATGTCCTTGGCGAGATAGCGCACGCTGGCCTCCAGCGCCGCCTTGGCCACCCCCATGACGTTATAATGGGGCACCACTTTTTCGGCGCCATAATAGGTCAGGGTGACGATGCTGCCGCCGTTGGGCATCAGTTTTTCCGCCCGCTGGCAGACCGCGGTGAAGGAATAGCACGAGATATTCAGCGACATGGCGAAATTGTCCGCCGTGGTGTCGATATAGCGGCCGTTGAGCTGTTCCTTGTCGGAATAGGCGATGGCGTGAACCAGAAAATCGATGCTCCCCCAGGCGCGTTCGACTTCGGCGAAGGTCTTGTCCATGGCCGCATCATCGGTCACATCGCATTCGAGCACCAGGTTTGATCCCACCTGTTCGGCGAGCGGGCGCACCCGGCGCTCCAGCGCGTCGCCCTGAAAGGTGAAGGCCAGCTCGGCGCCGTGATTGGCCAGTGCGCTGGCGATCCCCCAGGCCAGCGAGCGATTGTTCGCCACGCCCATGATCAGGCCTTTTTTGCCGGACATCAAACCGCTGTTGCTTGTCATCAGATCCTCATAAACACGTCAGATATTTGGCGTTTGCGGCATCCTACACGAAACAACAAGGGCGTCCAACCGCTCACAAATCGGAAAAATCACGTTTTACTGAATAATCGTGATCGGCGGCGCGGCGCTTGACAAAAGCGGCCAGTTCCGGGTCGGGCGTGGTCGGCAGCATGACCGTGAGGGTGACATATTGGTCGCCCCGCCCACCTGACGCCTTGCCCGAAGTTTTGGGCGCGCCCTTGCCCTTCAGGCGCAGCCGGGTGCCGCTATTGGCCCCGGCGGGGACTGACAAGCTGACCGGGCCGTCGATTGTCGGCACGGTGATCTTGGCGCCGCCCAGGGCTTCGGGCAGGCTGATCGGCACCTCGAGCAGGATATTGTTGCCCTCGCGCCGGAAATGGCGGTGGGGCTTGATCACCACCTCGATCAGCGCATCACCGGGCGGGCCGCCAAACGGGCTGGGCTCGCCCTGGCCCTTGAGGAGGATCTGCTGACCGTCGCGCACCCCGGCCGGGATTGTGATGTCGAGCCGTTTGCCCGAGGCCAGGCGCACCCGCCGCTTGGCTCCTTTCATGGCATCGACGAAATCGACGGTGATGCGATAAATCCGGTTTTCCCCCGGCGGCGCCTGACGCCGGGTCCGCCCGCCGCCGCGGCGCGAAAAGCCGCCGAACAGGTCGGAAAACAAATCCTCCGGGTTGATACCGCCAAGGTCGCCGGCGCCGTCCTGAAAGGGTTGGCACCGGCATATTGATAGCCGGGATGGGTCTGATAGCCGGGATGGGTCTGGGCGCGCTCGGCGCCGCTGGCGTCAATCTCGCCGGCGTCGAACCGCTTGCGGTTTTTTTCATCGCCAATGATGGCGTAGGCGGCCGAGATTTCCTTGAATTTTTCGGCCACCGCCGCGTCGTCCGGATGCAGGTCGGGATGCAGCTTTTTGGCCAGTTTGCGATAGGCGGCCTTGATCTGCGAGGTGCTGGCGTCGCGCGGGACGCCGATAACCTGATAGGGATCTTTCATCATGATCTCACGCTACGCCATGCCCCGTTCGGTCGCCGGCAGGCGGCGCCGTAAGAGGTCGAGGTCTTGCCCTCTATGGTTACAGTCTGGGCGAACTCCCGGCAGCGCCGCCCGGCCTCGTCGGTAAAGCCAGGTTGCGGTGTGATGGCGCCGGAATGGCCGCTTTGTGGGTTGCGCCATGTCACCTGCCGGCCGGGGGGGACGCTCTCCAGGGTGCGCTGGATAGTCTCCTCCATGATCCGCCGGTCCTGCCGGTCGAGGGCGCGCATGACCTGGCCGCCAACATAGGCGTTGGCCAGCGCCGCCACGGCCACGGATTTGGTATTTTCCGGGCGCGCCTCACGATTTGCGGGCCGGGATGTCACCAGCGGCCCGCCACCATTGCCGGCGCATCCGGCCAGAATTGAAACGACGACCGAAACAACGCCGAGTTTCAGGACTTTCATCGACTTGCGTCTCCGTGTATTTTCGCCATTGTAACATTATGTAGTGTATAGATCGCATCCTTTAAATATGTCATTACCCAAGAACAAAGATCCCCTGGCATTGTTCAGCGACTGGCTTGCCGAGGCGGAAAAGAACGAGGTTAACGAACCCACGGCAGTGGCCCTGGCGACCGCCAGCGCCGACGGCATGCCGTCGGTGCGCATGGTGTTGCTCAAGGGCTATGGCGCCGACGGTTTTGTTTTTTACACTAATCTGGAAAGCCGCAAGGGGCGAGAACTGGCGGAAAACCCCCGCGCCGCCCTGTGTTTCCACTGGAAAAGCCTGCGCCGTCAGGTGCGGGTTGAAGGGCCGGTAACGCCAGTGAGCGATGCGGTGGCCGACGCCTATTTCGCCAGCCGCGACCGGGGTAGCCAGCTCGGCGCCTGGGCGTCACGGCAGTCGCGCCCGCTGGAGAGCCGCTTCGCGCTGGAAAAGGCGGTGGCCGGGGTGGCGGCGAAATATCCCGTCGGCAAGGTGCCGCGCCCGGCGTTCTGGTCGGGCTTTCGAATCGCGCCGCTGCGTATCGAGTTCTGGGCTCATGGCACCTTTCGCCTGCATGACCGGCTGGTTTATGACCGGTTGGACGACGGCTGGCGAACGACCTATCTTTACCCCTGATGGTTAATCCTTCTTCAGAAAACGGCCGGTTGATGCGCCGGGCAGCGCTGGCAGCGGTGGTGGTGGCCAGCGGGCTGGTGGTGCTCAAGGCCGGGGCGTGGGCCCACACCGGCTCGGTCGCCCTGTTGGGCTCATTGGTTGATTCGCTGCTCGATCTGGTCGCCTCCAGCCTCAATATGTTCGCGGTGCGTCACGCGCTCGCCCCGGCCGACCGGGAGCATCGGTTCGGCCATGGCAAGGCCGAGGCGGTGGCCGGCCTTGCCCAGGCCGCGATCATTGCCGGCTCGGCGGCCTTTCTGGCCTTCGAGGCGATCAGCCGCCTGATCGAGCCGCGTCCGGTCAACCACGGCGTTTCGGGGATTGCGGTGATGGGCCTGTCGATTGTGGCGACCTTCGGCCTGGTGGTTTACCAGCGCTGGGTGATCCGGCGCACCCGGTCGCTGGCGATTACCGCCGATTCGGTTCATTACACCGGCGATCTGCTGGTCAATGCCAGCGTGATTGTCGCTCTGGTGCTGGCCGAGCAGTTCGGCCTGCCCGCCGCCGACCCGGTTTTCGCCCTGGGGATCGCCGCCTTTATTGCCTATAACGCCTGGACGATCTGGCGCGGCGCCATGGACATGATCATGGACAGCGAGTTGCCCGATGCGGACCGGGCGCGGATCAGGGATATTGTGCTCGGCCATGACGCGGTCGAGGACATGCACGATCTGCGCACCCGCGCGGCGGGCGGCACCGCCTTTATCCAGTTTCACATCGAGCTTGACCCCTGTTTGACGCTGCAACGCACCCACGATATTTCCGACGAGGTAGAAGCCGCCGTGGCCGCCGCCTTTCCCCAGGCCGACATCATCATTCACGCCGACCCGCAGGGCATTTTTGAGGCCAAGCGGGACTATGAAATAGGTCAGAATTGAGGAGGAGGGCGTGATGATTGTCGTCTATGGCCTGAAAAACTGCGACGCCGTGCGCAAGGCGCGCCAATGGCTGGCCGGGGAGGGGATCGCCTGCCGCTTTCATGATTTTCGCGCCGATGGCCTGACGGGCGCGATGGTTGCGCGCTGGGTGGCGGAACTGGGCTGGCCGGCGCTGGTGAACCGGCGGTCGGCCACCTGGCGCCAGCTCGGCGAGGCGGACCGCGCGATCGACGATGACGCCGCGGCGGTGGCCCTGATGGCGGGCCATCCGGCGCTGATCAAACGGCCGCTCATCGATCTTGGTTGCTGCCGGCTGGTGGGCTTTGACCAAGCGGTGCGCGACCGGCTGGCCGAAACCGCTTCTGCTGTGCCGTGATATGACGTAGCATACCGGCCAGGGGAAGACACAGGGGGACACTCACCATGACGGACGAGCGCAAGACCCTCATTCTGACCGGCGCTAGCCGGGGTATCGGCCATGCCACCGTGATCCGCTTTTCCAGCGCCGGATGGCGGGTGATCACCTGCTCGCGCCAGCCCTTTCCCGAGGAATGTCCATGGGAAAGCGGCCCGGAGGACCATGTCCAGGTCAATCTGTCCGACCCGGAGGATCGCGCACGCGGCATCGCCGAGTTGCATGAGCGCCTCGAGGGCGGGGCGCTGCACGCCCTGGTGAACAATGCCGGGATTTCGCCCAAGCTGGAGGGCGGCGGGCGCATGAACACGCTTAACACCCCGCTCGAGGTGTGGCGGCAGGTTTTCGAGGTCAATTTTTTTGCTCCCCTGATGCTGGCGCGCGGTCTGATCGACGAACTGGCGCAGGTGCGCGGCTCGGTGGTCAATGTCACGTCGATCGCCGGCGGGCGGGTGCATCCCTTCGCCGGCTCGGCCTATGCCACATCCAAGGCGGCGCTGGTGTCGCTGACCCGCGAAATGGCGGCCGATTTCGGGCCGCGCGGCATTCGGGTCAACGCCATTTCTCCCGGCGAGATCGACACCGCCATTCTGTCGCCCGGCACCGAGGATCTGGTCGAGGAGATTCCGCTGCGCCGGCTGGGCGCGCCCGATGAGGTGGCGCGGGTGATCTATTTCCTGTGTTCCGAGCAGTCGAGCTATGTGACCGGCGCCGAGCTTCACGTCAATGGCGGTCAGCACGTTTGATCCCCGGCCATGAGTGACCCCGAGACCATAAGCTGGCCGGACAATCCGTTCTGGGATTATTCGCTGACGGTTTACCGCAAGCCCGGCGTGGCCGAGGCCTGCCTGGCGTTGCAGGACCGGGTCGGTGTTGACGTCAATATGCTGCTGATGTGCTTCTGGATGGCTGAAAAGGGCGGCGGGCTGTTGTCCGATCAGGCGATGGCGCGGCTGCTGGCCGCCGCCGAGCGCTGGCAACAGCGCATCGTGATGTCCCTGCGTCTGGCGCGCAAGGCTCTGAGCAAGGACGAGGTTGGCCCGGCGGCGCAATTGCGGCGCAAGATCGCCGCCGCCGAGATCATGGCCGAGCGGATCGAGCAACAGGCCCTGTGGGGCGCGCTGGAACGGCCCGCCATAGCGGCCGAGCTGCTACTGCCGGCCGCGGCGGCGCGGCGCAATATCGAGAGCTATGCGCAGATTTCCGGCCTTGTATTCGGGCCGGCGGAAATAAAATTGCGCGATCGCTTGATCGAGTGCGTATTCGGTGTGCCGTGACGGTAAAGGCTGACACGAGAGGCAAAATATGGCATAATGATCCCCGTTAAAATGCTGGAAGGAGAATGCCGATGAGCGCTGCGACTCATGTTGCCGCCCTGGAAGAGAAACACGCCATTCTGGAAAATGAAATCGATCACGAAGTTCACCGTCCCGCCCCCGACAGCCTGCGTCTTACGACGCTGAAACGCGAAAAACTCAAAATCAAGGAAGAACTGGCGCGCCTTTCCGGCGCGTAACCCCGGATTTGGTGTAAATCCGGCCGGGTTGCTTTGCTGCCTGGTTTTTCCGACAAGCAAAACGGAACGACGGCCCCCGACACTGTTATTGGGCGTGGTTTTGCATGGAATGGATCTGGGGAAATTGGCGCGCCCGGGAAGATTCGAACTCCCGACCCCCAGATTCGTAGTTTGAGGAATCGCCATTTCCGGCCATTTCCGAAAATTCCTCACGATAGTCAAAACCCTTTGTTTCCAATGCCATATCCTATATCATGATTTCTGGCAATTCCTGTTACGGTCTTTCGGCAGGCTACTATGCGGTTACTAGAGATGGTTACTAGGAAAAATTAGAGGGTCGGAACATGCGAGGAAATATCACCAAACGCCTGGTGGATTCAGTCGGGGCCGGCGCGTCCGACTATTTCATATGGGATACCGAAATTTCGGGTTTCGGGCTCAAGGTCACGCCCAAGGGTCGCAAGGTTTATGTGGTTCAATACCGTTTGCCGGGTAGATCGACCAAGCGCCGATTCACATTCGGGCCGCATGGCGCATTAACGCCCGCCCAAGCCCGCCAGCGCGCGCAGGAACTCCTTGCCCAGGTGATATAGGGAGAGGACCCAGCCGAGGCCCGCGCCGCCGAACGCAAGGCCCCGACGGTGACCACGGCCGCCGGGCAATTCCTGGCCGAGCATTGCCGCGCCAAGCTCAAGCCGCGCTCGGCCGAGGAATACGCGCGGCTGTTCGATCTTCACATTGTCCCGGCGCTGGGGCACATGCGGCTGCGCGACGTGCGGCGCCAACACGTGGCCCGGCTGCATCACGCCATGCGAGACAAGCCCTACGCGGCCAATCGCATGTTGGCGGTGCTGTCAAAATTTATAAACTGGTGCGAGGAACGCGGCCTGAGGCCCGAAGCTCCCAATCCTTGCCGGCATATCAAGAAATACCGCGAGCAGGGCCGCGAGCGCTTTTTGAGTGAAGCCGAGTTGGCCCGCCTGGGGACGGCTGTGGTGGCCTATGAGGCCAGCGGTGGCGATCCATATATCGCGGCCCTGATCCGCTTACTCGCCACCACCGACGCCCGCCTGAGCGAATGGCTGACCATGCGGTGGGACTTTATCGACTTCGAGCGTGGCGTAGCCCGGTTGCCGGAGTCCAAGACCGGCGCGAAGTCTATCTTTCTCGGACCGCCGGCGCTGGCTATTCTTGCCAACCTTCCCCGGATTGAAGATAGTCCCTACGTCCTGCCCGGACGCAAGCCCGGCACCCACCTATCGCCCCCGCAACACGCCTAGCGACGCATCCGGGCTCAAGCCGGTCTTGACGACGTGAGGCTGCATGACCTGCGCCACGGTTATGCTTCCACCGGCGCCGTAGGCGGCCTGAGCCTGCCGGTGCTGGGCGCCCTGCTCGGTCATACCCAGCCGAGCACAACGCAGCGCTACGCTCACCTGAGCGCCGATCCGCTGCGCGCCGCCGCCGATGCCATATCCGGCAAGATCGCCGCCGCCATGAGCGGCAAGCAAAGCCATAACATCGAAAGACTGGACGGGAGCGCATGAGCAAAAGCCGAGTTACCACTGAGGAAATCGCACCCGGCATCATGCTTGAGAAAACGGCGCGGTACCGTCACCGCGCGAACAAAAAATACCCTTCGGAAGATGCAGGGCCCGAGACACTGAAAGCCCTGCTCGACGAAATGGTCGATGCGAAAATCGGAGGCATTGGCTTCATTGAAGCCGAACTGGCCATCGCTAAGGCTTTCCTGGAAGCCCGTGGGCTGCCTAACGACGCGACAATCTACTATCGCCTCTTGCCGAACGGCGAAAAGGAAATCGTCTCGCGCAAGGCGGCCGAAGATTTGCGTCGGACCAATGACAAACACCGCGTCGGGTGCGCTTCGTTATCTTCGTGGATGGCGTGGCAAGGATGCCCCAGCCTTAACGATGAAGCTGTTGCCGCCAAGTTGATCTGGTTCGGCCACCTGGCGCTCGACCCGGAAAGCCGCCGCCAAGTCGCGATCGATGCTGCCGTGCAGTTCGGCCGGCTGGCGATGGTCTGGGGCGATATGCGCGACAAGGACGCTGCCCAGAGAAGTCGGGGCAAACAGCCGAAGCAGAAGCACCAGCTCATGCGCGCTGCCATCGAAGGCTGGGTTAGAGCAAATCCTGGCAAGAAGCCGACGCAACTGCTTCGCCTCCTGCCGGAAGACGAGCCATCCGACCCGAACGCCGGCGGCTATATGATCTGGATGGAAGAAAAAAGCATTTTCAAAATGGTTAATGGAATAGAGAGAGGGCGAAAGGTGAAAACCATCCACGCCCGGAGAGACAGCGATGGTAAGCCTACGCACTGCGGAAAATCCACCTTCTACGAGCACGTCCGGCTGCTGATCGGATAAATTTGCAACACCGTTCTCTTTTTTTTCAACCAACCAGGCTTCCCGGAATCGGGATCACTAAGTTTCTTGAGATGGCCGGGGATTCCGGCGAATTTCAAGGAGTGTCCAATGATTTCAGAGTCTCAAAACCTGCGGCCCCGCGAGGCCGCCCGCTATCTAGCGATTGCCTCAATAACACTCGCGAAACTGCGAATGAGCGGGGCCGGGCCGAGGTATACGAAATGCGGCCGCCTGGTCATCTATAGACGGGAAAATCTTGATAATTGGCTTGCTGAGCACGAGCAGCGCAGCACCTCCGACGCTGCGAAGTTGGAGGTGGCTTGAGCGATGACCCAGAAAAACGAAACCCCGGCGACCGAGGGAGCGGCCGACCGGGGGGAAAGAAAGCCTTGATAATCAACATCTTAACGCATTCTAGCCGGAAACGCAAGCCGAGCTCGATGCGCCACGCCTCACCGGCGCGCTCCTCGGCCACCGTTCTGTGAGGAATGTTTCTCCGCACTTGCCGCGCCCGAATTTTTCCGTTGTTTTCAAGGGTTACGCCGGTGGGCTATTCACCTTCGTCAGCGCGAAACACCGGAAATCGGTCTCTCCGGGCCGTTTTTCTCTGAATCTCATGACTGCGGTGATTTGGTGAATTTTTCGTAATGCACTGAAATCACATCATTATTTTGTAACGCAACCTGAACACTTCGATACAGGTGGCATTTGGCGAAAATCGACCGGGATCGGACGTTCGCTGAACTGGCCACCAGAGCGTGTGCGGTGCTTCTTCATTTTTGTTTGACAAGCTCGCTGCAAAGGTCTGGCAGAGCTTCAGCGTCGAGCCTTGTCGACAAGGCATCCTGGGCGAGCAACTCGGGGGTTAAGTAAGGGTGGAACTTTTCGAACTGCAGGTTCGTACCGTCCGTGAACAGATCGACCTGCTTCGCGCCGCTTAGAGTCCTGAGGGCTTTCAGCAGGGGCATGGTATCATGGTCAGCCTTGACTTCCAAGAAACCATCGTGGCGTTCCACTAGATATCCTTGGCTGCGAAGCGCCAGTGCGAGCGTCGCAGTCTTCACGGTCCCGGCGCGTGTCGCGAGGATTGCGGAACCCTCACCCCAAGAGATTATACGGCTTTTTGCAAACCCCATTTGCTCGTAGTTGACGCGGGCTTCCTCGAGCATCTTGTGCACTGTAAGGTTCATGTAGGGCGGCTGATCTTAACCTTCCAGGATCGCGAACATCCTTTCGATGCCCCTGTCATGGATATCCCCTGGATCGCCGCCGAAAACGGGCGGCGTGCCCGCCTTCGCAGGGGTCACCATGATCACTTTCTCCCGGTCATGGATTTCCTGCACGATCCAGCGGCGGCCCGAGAATATCAGCATCATCCCCGGTGACATGATGTTATCGATCGGAAGGGTGCCGAGATCACGACCTTCGGCGACGAGCCGAAATTCCTCGGGTGTCTTGAATACAGCGTAGAAACTGTAGTGCTCTACCAGTCGTTCGCCTCCGGGTCCCAGCAAGAGCAATCCGCCCTCGGTTTGCTCTATCAAGCCTGGATCCGCATCACCAAGTGCGCGCAGGACCGCAGCGAAGGTTGCGGTTGTCACCATTCGAAACGGCCCTGTGCGGCACAGATCGTGATAGAGGCGGCCGGCCGAAGCGCCACCCCGCTCGGCTATGACCGAAAGGACCTGATGCACCAATGTCGACAGATGTAGCGCCTCGCGCTTGGGGGGCTCGCACCAGCCTTCGAGGAGGAGGTCAATCATCGCTATGGATCGCACGAGGCCAAGACGCAGTCTGTCCACAAAACTGCTGTCGGAGGTCAACCTTGCTTCCACCGCATATTGCCTCAGGATCGCGGGTTGTCCTTCTCGACGACCGGAGCGTCCGAGGCGCTGCCTGAGAGCCGCGACAGTGAACGGCGCCCCGATTTGTGCGACACAGGCAACGTCGCCGATATCGATGCCCAGTTCGAGCGTGGAGGTGCAGATTGCGGTTGTGGGCTTCCGGGGATCCTTGAGGCGGTGTTCGACGAAATCCCTGTGGTCGCGCGACAAGCTGGCATGATGCGGATAGAATTCCTGTGGGAGGTGTTCGCGCTCACATAGTTCGCGCAACCTGTCGGCGTATATCTCGACAGACTCACGCGCACCTGCGAATACCAGATTATCGTTTCCTCGCAGGTTCCGGAACAAATGGGTGGAGATTGCGTCGGTAGCGGAGGGGGTGGTTTCGTCCTCGGCACCCGAAATATAGCCCCGCAACTGGAGCCGAAGTTCGGCCTCGCCGCCTTCGGCCTCGATCAGTGCGACATTCGGCGGGTCGTCGGGACGCAGATAGGTTCGGGCAAGTTCCATGTCCCCGAGGGTCGCCGAGAGCCCGATCCGACGGATCGGGCGCTTGACCGCAAGTTCCAGGCGGTTGAGCAGGGACCGCATCTGGATGCCGCGCTCGCTGTCAAGAACGCTGTGCAGTTCGTCAATTACCACGGCGCGAGTGGTGCCGAAGAGGCGCGGTATTTCGAGGCCACGCCGGATGAAGAGGGCCTCAAGCGACTCGGGCGTTATAAGAAGAATGCCTCCTGGCTTCTTCAATGCGCGGGACTTGACCGATTGCGATACATCGCCGTGCCAGGGGGCCACGGGAAGCTCCGCCTCGCCGCAGATATCCTCCAGCCGACCCGCCTGATCCGTGATCAGCGCCTTGAGTGGACCTATATAAAGTAGATCGAAGCCCTCCATGTCAGAGGGTGCATCCAGGACTTGCGAGATAAGCGGAAGGAAAGCGGCCTCCGTTTTCCCGCCCGCCGTAGATGCCGCGATGATCAGGTCCGCGTTGCTGTCACAGATTGACCTTATGGCGCGTGCCTGGATATCGCGCAGTTCGCGCCATCCTTGCCTCCGGATCCATTTCTGAACCGGGCGGGCAAGCTTGTCGAAGGCTCCGCTCACCGAAAGCCTTCAGAGTTTGAAGCTGATGAGATCATCGTCGCCCGAGGACTGAGCGCCGACCATCTCATCCACGTCCGTGAGGTCTTCACCGGGATCCTCGGCAACTTCAATCTTCTCGACAAGGTCGCTCCATTCCACACTAGGGTTCTGTTCAAGGACCGACAGCAGGTTCACAAAGGCGGTAACCGTGTTTCGGGGGGAGCGGAAATATGCCTTACCGATCCGGTCAGAGCAGTGCGCCATGAAGGCCTCGAGTGCCTCGTCGGGCAAGGCACCGTCCTCACCCTGCATGACCCTGCGGACGTTTGAGAGTAGAACGAACAGATCCTCGGGCGTCAGGTTGGTCAGGCGGATCACGGGGCCGGACAAATCCACCAGCCCATCGCGCGCGAATGTGTTTTCGGCAAGCCGGGATTGCAGCGCCTCGTAGCTGTAAAGACCGCGGCGCGTGTTCATGAGGAACTCGGGCGTGCCGCCCATCAGGAAACCCAGATTTTCGGCGCTGCCCTGAAGCACGTCGTTGAGAATGCGCAGGATCTGTTCGTAATTGGCCTTTCTCGCTTGAGATGAGGTAAGCTTGTAGAGATTCACCATTTCGTCGAGGCCGACGAGAAGCCCTTTGTATCCGGCCTCCCGGACGAAAGCCGACATGAGCTTGAGATGGTCGTAAACGCTGGCGTCGTCGATGATCGTTCGCACGCCAAGGGCCTTGCGGGCGTCTGTTCGTGTCGCGAACTCACCTCGGAGCCAGCGCAGAGCTGCTGATTTCAGGTCCTCATCACCGGTCTCGTGACCTTCCCAGTAGCGGCGGACCACCTCCGCAAACTCAAAGCCACCTGTCAGTTCCTCGAAGTGGCCAAGCCGTTCACGGATCACGCTGCCGGTTGGCATGTCGCGGGTTTCAGCATCACGATGTGCCTGCGAAACGAACCGTTCCACTACACTTGCAAGGGCACCGCCATCGGGTTTTGTCCGGGTCGAGAGGTTCCGCGCCATCTCAGCGTAGAGACCGCGCGCCTGCCCACCTGTCGCGTGCAGGCGCCGGTCCGGTGCGAGATCTGCGAACATGACGACGAGGCCTTTTTCGAGCGCGACGAGCCGGTTCAGGTTCATGAAGAACGTTTTGCCGGATCCATACTCGCCGATGACGAAACGTATTGCCGCGCCGCCGTCGGCGATCCGGTCCATGTCCTTGACCAGTTCTTCGATCTCCCGCACGCGCCCCACTTGGATATGACGCAGGCCCAGCTTCGGCACGACTCCCGCGCGGAGCGCCTGAACGATGGCATCGCGTTCACGAGGTTTCAGTCTGGACATTTGCGCCCTCCTTGCTGAGTTGCTGCTTTATCGTTTCGGCGATTTCCAGGTTGACGTCATATCCGTCATATTCATCCAGCAACGCCTCGTCGTGGTTTTCGAAAGCCCATTCGTTGATCGCCTCCAGCGCTCCGGCGGCAAGGAGCGAGTGTTGCGAGCAAAGGCTTTCGAACGCGTCCTCGATCCAGTGCTCCTGTTCCACAAGTTCGCGGACCAACACCGCGTGCCTGTCGTCCAGTCCGACCAGCCGCCCGCTGCCCCTGTCATGCGTCGGGAATTCGTCATCCTCCCCGGTATCGAAAATCTGCCCCAGCACCGAAGACACGCGCGCGGTATCGGATCGGATCGACGCGATCCGCGATGCATCGAGCGTGGGGCCAGAGGGGTGAGGTTCGTCCGGAATCGCCTCGCCGGGTGCGCTGGGCAGTGCGGCGCGAACTGTCCTGGGCTCGTCCGCGACGGCACCGGCATGAAGGTCCGAATAGGCAAGGCCAGGGTCGAAACCAAGTGCCTTGTAGACTTTCTCGATGCTAGCGACTTCCTCCGACTGGATTATCCCGTCGGCGTGAGCCGCCGCGACCAGAGCGGCACGCAGGGCGGTGCGGCTGTCTTCGCCGATATCTTTGAGCCTGCGGCGCAAGAGGCCCATGTCTGGCGGCACCGAGAGGAACCAGCTCAGGTTGGCCCGAAGCCGACGCGACTCCTGCTCTGTGAGACCTTCAGTCATCGCGACTTGCTGTTCGAGGCTTTGCCGTTCGGAATCTGTGATCCGGCCGTCCGCATGTGCGACGAACGCGCCAAGCGCCAGCTCCATGAGCGCCGCGCGATATCTGGGTGAAACCTGTTCGAGTCTTTCCACCGTCTCGCCAAGATCGAAGAGGACGACGGGCTCATCGCGTTTCGGTGAGCGCATCGCAAATCGCGGATCCGGAGCGAGGCCGAAGCCGATCCGGGCGAGAGCATCTGCGGCACTGGTCAACTGTCTCTTTCCGATTTTCTCGGGGCACTCACCTTCAAGACGTTCAATCACGTCTACCGCTGATACAAGCCCGCCATCGGACACGATTCCGGCGGTCCAAGTCTTCACGGCATTCAGCTCTTCCGACGGGAGCAGGGCCCAGAGTTCGGTCGGTAAAAGAGCGTGTCCTTCGACACTGCCGCGACCATCGGGATTACGGCCGAGGAAGCGGCTGAACTTGTCTAGCTCGTCCATGACCTCATCCGCAATCTCCTGCGCGATTTCGACAGGTTTACGCAGCCCGGAAATGTCCGGGACCGGCTTGCCATCGATCGACGGGCTAATCGTTGTCTCGAATTCGCTCGACGCTGCCCGATAGGAAGCCTTTAGGGCCTTGCGGGGTTTGGTGACCTTCAATCTATCAGGAAACCGCTATTCAAATCGCAGCCTGAACAGCGCAAGGAATTCATCCCGACACCTTGTCGCCGGGGTCCGCAAGCTTCGTTCCGGATGACAAAGGAACCAGCTCAGAACCCAGTCGGCGTCAAGCCTTTCCCCCTTGCTCAGCCGTGTGCCGATGGCAACTTTCACAGAAAGAGGCAATTCCCAGCCTGAAGATTGGTAGACCGGCGCGAAGTCATCAATTCCTGTCGTCGCGATCTTCGCTATCTCGAGGAATTCGCCCAGATAGCGTTGGACCGAACGATTCTCAGCGTAGAGTTGGGCAAGTCGCTGAACCTCTTCTCTGATCTGCCGCTTTTCCTCTTCAGGCGGATCCTCGACGAAAAAACGCCGTTCCAGCCCGTAAAAATAGAGAAACATGTATCCTGGATTGTAGGCGGCATCCGCCCTCCCGCCGGCCAACCAATCCAGATAGGTGACACGGCATCGCGGAGAGATGTCCGAATAACCGGGCCAGTACGGCATACCATCCCCGTCAAGGTCATCGCCCGATCTTGCCACTGGCAGCGACGGATCGATGTAGGCGCGGCATTTGTCGCGGAAGCCACAAGTGTTCAACAGCGGTGGGGTGCCTATATAGACCATGCCACCGATATCTCGGCCGCGGACCGATACGGACTGACCTGGTGGCACCCAGCCTTGGTGATGGCGTCTTCGGGCAGTGGCAGGGAATATTTCCCTTTTCTGGAGGGTGCCGAGATCGGTCGGTTCCGGTCTGACTTCTCTCGTATCCCGGTTGATTGAAGCGTGATCCGGTTTCGGATGGCCGTGGTGCCGCTTAGAGCTCGTATCCGGTTCACGATTGTGAGCGTATAATTCGGCTCCGGTTGCCGGGGCTACTCGATCCTTGCCTGTAGTGCCGAATCCTGCACTTGGGGGCACGGGTTCGTTTTTTCTCAGACTTTCAGAGATGGGAAGTTTTGAGGGCGCTGGAGATCGGCGGCTTCCTTGGGTTTTGTTCCTTCTATCGGATTGTTTCGTTCGTCCTGCTCGCCGTTTTTCATTCAACCAAACCAGAAAAGCTGGGGTGACGAACGTCAATAATACCTTCGCGTCTTCCGGCCAAGATTGAAGCGCTGTAACCACCACGATCGTAGAGAGAAACAAAAAAACCGTGTAAAAGAAAATTATTCGTAGTAATTTCAAAAGACGCCCCATTCACAAACGAACCTCCGCAATAGGCTGTGGACTCAATTGATCCACCTGCGAATTGCGAAGATATGTAGCATGGCCTGGAAGTTTCGGGAAAGTTTTTCGAAGCGCGTTGCCAGTCGGCGCATATCTTTCATGGTGCAGAAGAAGCGCTCGACGATGTTGCGCATCTTGTAAAGCGGCTTGTCGTGAGGGATCGGTTGGGGAGTGTCCTGAACTCTGTGTATGGGGCTCGGTCCATGCGGTTGGAACGGGTCATTTATTGAACCGTTCGGGGTATAGGATAGCGAATTGGTTGCAGGCGGCAACCCATTCTCTGACGCCGC
>Ga0114931_10003705_pt1 | contig 19250 bp, 19 predicted proteins | sample 2SBtaG_FD_89579 | JGI IMG/M metagenome (GOLD analysis project Ga0114931, IMG submission 89579) | Deep subsurface microbial communities from Kolumbo volcano to uncover new lineages of life (NeLLi) - 2SBTROV14_V59a metaG | ecosystem: Environmental > Aquatic > Marine > Volcanic | place: Kolumbo...
GAAGGTTGGAGAAGAGTTGGAGTGATTTATTTTGTTGGGGGTTAGATGAAATTTGGTCCACAAAAAAAAGATTTTTAGTTAGAATTTGGAAAAATCTTCAGAATTGATGGGAAAGAATAGTGAATGGATGTACTTATAAGTAGTAACATGCAATAATTTTATAAATTATAAAGTATTGTAATATTTATGATAAAAGACTTTTTAAAGAATTTTACTACAGCAGTTGTTGCAACTATGTTGTACGTTACACCTGTTCAAGCAGATAATATATGCGTTGCTGCTAACTTTGACGGAAATGTTACAAGAGCAAAACAAGTAATTAAAACTTGTGAAGATAATGGAGGAGACACTATTCTCTTAATGGGAGATTATAGTGTTAGAGGAATCCCTGGAAAAAGAAATTTTAGAACCGATTTCGACTCCACAAGTAAAGTTTTAAATGAATTTGGAAGAAGTGAATTGCCTATTTGCGTTCTTTCAGGAAGTAATGATAAAATTTCAGATATTAGGCAGGTTGCAAGCGGAAATCAAAATATGACTGTTTTAGAAGATAACAAACCTGTTAAAGTTGGTGACTTAAATGTGATTCCTTTAAATGGTTATAATGATCAAAGGTTCATGTTTGAGGGTGCAAAGTTCGTTGATGGAAATGATTTGAGACAATATTTAGCTACTTTATCTCAAAATCCTAATGCAACAGCAGTATCCCATATTTCACCATATGGACATATTGACAAAATTCGTTCTGGAATTAATGTTGGAGATAGAAATTTAGAAAACACTTTAGACTCTTTGAATATGAGTTCAATTAGTGCCGCAATTAGAGAAAGTCCAGGGGCAAGAGTTATTAATAAAAGAAGGTGGAAAATAAATCCTGGAGAATCATTTTTAATGCTCGAAACCAATGGAAAAGGTAATATTAAAGGAGCTAGATTCTATAAATAATTTTTCCCTATATTCTCTTCGTTTTTTTCTGATAAAAATAATTTTTTGTTTTATGAAAAAACTATCAGTAGTCTAACCCCCTTTTCGCACTCCCAAATTTCTCTCCTCAGTTGAAATTTTGCCAACCCTTGTGAATGTTATATTAGTGATATTTCCTTGATTCGCCATAATAATATTGAGGCATTTTCCCAAAATTTCCTCTACTAAATATAGGTCTACTATTTGCGCCTAAATTTCTTTCTAATCCTCCTCTAAAATATGTTGGATTAAAACTATATGCTCTCGCAGCATGTTCCAAATCCGATGTGTCGTATATTCTAATCATTGTAGGAGAAGAGGTTTGTTGTGAAGAGAGTCCTAGAGGTTCATCTGAATTTACTTTAGTTTCGTTATAATCAATTTTAATTTGCTTATCGTCAGGTGTTTGAGCAAACAAATTCATAGTCTCTAAAACTGGGGCTTCTCCTCTTTTTGGTTCTTCTTTGTTGTCTTTAGAGTAAATTTGTTCAGGTTTTGATTGTTTACTTCCTATTAATTGGTCAACACTGGGTATTCGCCTTTCAAGAAATCTCCCAATTGCACTATTTCTTGGCAAAGGCACAAATCCCGCTTTTCTTGCTTGATCATCTAAGACGTAATCTCCTGATGCTAAAACCGGTATTTTGTCTCCGAATGAACCTATTATTTGTTCTGTTGTAAATAATGTTTGAGGTTGAACTTGATTATTTGAGGCTCTTTGCATAAATGTGTTAATCTTAGTTTATTTTTAACACTTTCTCAACAGTCTCTGAGAGTCTTTTTTCATAATCTGAAACTTTTTCTTCTTCTTGTTTTGATAAATCTAAAGACAACAGAGTTTTTAGAATGTTATATTGTTCTTGATTTTCAAAGAGCTCTTGTTTAAGAAATGTTTCTTCAATATTGTTTTTACCAGTAATATCTATCTTAGATTTATCAACAAGTGAGCTTGTTAATTTATATGTGTTTTTTAATACTTGAAGAGCTCCTTTTGAATAACAGTTGGACACTACATTTTGAATTTTAATGTCTGAAATTTTCCCCTCTACAATTCCTGAAATTTCAAGAAGAACGATTTTTTTTTCTATTTCTGAATTATCAACTACTTTGTTTATCTTTTCTTGTAATTCTAATGGGTTTAGTTTATCTGATTCTATTTTTAAGTGAACTTTATCATAGGTTTGAATAAAAATTCTTTCTATGTTGATTTTTTTTGTTTCTTTATTGTATTCGCACAAATTAAAACTAGATGTTTCCAATTTAAGTTCCCTAAAATTATTAGGAAATAGTGGGCCAGGATATGTCAAAATCTCACCTGCATACTCTCCTTGCATGTGTGTGTGTATGTGTCCTCCTGCGTAATATTTAAATCCTTTAGGTAGATATGTTGTTTTTGCTTCAACATCAACTGTTTTCATGAAATCTGGCTTGAAATCGTTTAATGTACAGTGAAACATAAATATAGAGAGTTCATCCTTTGGAATTTCTAGAGCATTCAAATTAGAATATATGTTTTTATCTAGACCTTTTTTTTTCCCTAATACTCCTCCAAGTATTGTTTTTGTTTTAGGATCTTTTGTTAGAATCAAATTTATTTGTCCTTTATCAATTGTCTCCCACTTCGCAACATCAATAAAAACGCCCGCAGTCTCAAGAAGTTGAATAAAGCTTTTTCCTAATGGTGAATAGTCATGAGATCCCCCTATCACATACAAAGGAATTTCATTGTGTTTTAATCTCATCAATTCTTTTGTTACTTTCTCAACAATTTCAAGAGAAGGCATTGGTGTGTTAAATATGTCTCCTGCAAAGAGCACAAAATCAACTTGTTGGTTAATTATTTTATCTATTGCTTGTTTGAATGTTTGAAAATTAAGCTCTGTTAAAATTTTCTCTCTCCACGCCCCAAGATGTAAATCTGCTAAATGTGCAAAGCGAATTGTATTTGACATAATAATAGATAAGAAAAGGGTGTTTAAATAGTTAATTGGAAGTTATGAGAATATTATAAGTGCTGTTAGACCTGTTACGCCGATTGCTAAAGGTGTTAGTTTTCCTTTCATATATGAACTATAAATTTTATCAACATAGAAATCTCTTTCGTTTCTTATTTGTGAAGGATATCTATCCCAGGGTCTTTTTCTTCATTGGTCTATTATATTTAAAATGTTCTCATAATATCCCTTTCCAACTATCTTTCTTCTTAAATTTTCTAAATTGGTAGAAAAATTAAAAGGAAAACCACTTACTACACCCGTCAAATACGCCTTTCTTTCAAATGGTCTTAAATCCATCTATAATCTCCCCTGCATGACCACCTACAACAGGTTTTTCAATGATATTAACAATCTCCCCATTTTCATCTATTAGAAAGGTTTGTCTTAGAGTTCCCATAAATTTTCTACCCATAAATGATTTTTCCTGCCAAACCCCATAGGCCTCATTGATTTTTTTGTCTTCGTCTGCAATAAGGATGAATGGGAGTTCTTTTTTCTCTGCGAATTTAATGTGTGACTTAATTGAATCTTTTGAGACTCCAATTATTTCTATATTGTTTTTTTTGAGTTCTTTGTAATTGTCTCTTAAATTGCACGCTTGGGTTGTACATCCGGGTGTTAAGTCTCTTGGATAAAAATACAGAGCTACTTTTTTGCCTCTAAACTCCTTTAGAGAAATTGTTTTTTCTTCTCCTTTTACTAAAGCTTGTGCTTTGAAATCTAGTGCTTTGTTGCCTTTTTTAACCATTGTTTTAAGTTAGTAGTTTAAATTACTATATAAAATTAAGTATATATGTGTTTTTGTGTGTTTTCTTAAAGAAAAAATCCACATATAAAACCAAGGACTTTAAATATTATTGATTTTTTAGATGGATTAAAAATTTAAATATGTGTCCTAATAAAAAGAAAAACTTTATTAATGAAGTTATTTAGCTTATATTATGGAATTAGTACTTGAAAACCCAAGTTTGCTTAAAAAAAGCATGGAAATTATTTCTGATTTAGTTTTAGAAGGAACAATCGTTTTTAAACCAGATTATATGGAGTTAGTTGCATTGAATTCTAATAATGTTGTTATGGTTATTTTTAGATTATTATCTACAAATTTTGAAGAATATGATGTTAAAAATGACACTAAGGTTTCTCTGAGTCTTGAGCATTTGAGTGGTGTTTTAAAAAGCTGTGATGAAAAATCAAAATTATCTTTAATTATTGAAGATGAAAACAAATTGAAGATAGTTAGTTATGGGAAAAATAAAAAGGAGTTTGAACTCTCTCTTATCGATTTTACAGATGAGGATATTCAAAAGGTTCCTGAATTGAAGTTTCCAGTGAAGATTGTGAGTTCAACTGCAAATTTCACAAATACTGTTAATGATTTGGGATTTTTAGATGAGGCCGTCTCTTTAAAAATTGAAAATAAGAAATTTATTATGGAAGGAAAAACAAATTCAATGTCTGGAAGAGTCGAATTTTCAGAAGATGTTGATGTTAAAACCGATGATAAGGATTACCATTGTAGATATTCAATGGAATATTTAAAGAAGTTTACAAAGGCAGAGAAGCTTGTTGGGACTGTTGAGATTTCATTTTCTAATGATTATCCAATTAAAATTGAGTATAAGATTGTAGATAGACTTCTCTTAGGCTTTATTTTAGCGCCAAGAGGAGAAGATTAGGTAATTTTAAGTTTTTAAGTTATAATTTATTCTCTTGCAATTAATAAATCTCCACCATTTATTGTTTTTCTTCCTGAATGTCCTGATATCTTAGAGGCTTTTAGTGATATGTCGTAGAGATATTGCTCTAGAATTTTTTTTAGTTCTTCTTTAGCATCCTCTGATACACGAGATGCACCCTTATCTTTCATTAATTTCTCCATTGCAAGCAACGGCAAGCCTGAGGATTTGTTCTGTGCCATTTCTAGTTCCCTCCGTGCTTCTGCTGAAGGCACCCACAGCAAGCACCTCGCAATAAAGTTGCTTGATAGCTTAAAATAATATTTCTCATTTTTAGTTCCTTCCGTGCTTCTGCTGAAGGCACCCACAGCAAGCACCTCGCAATAAAGTTGCTCGATAGCTTAAAGTAATATTTCTCATTTTTAACTCCTTCCGACTTGTGAGAATGCAAGTCTTATGTCTTTTGCTTTGATTGTCTTTCTATTTGAATGATCTGCTAGGAGATTAGCTTTATGGATAATCTTAGCTGTTAGCTCTTCAAGTATTTGAGCTCCTGTTTGTTTTGCCTCTTTTGAGACTCTTTTTCCTGTAGCTTCAGCAATTAAGTCACCTATTGTTGAATAAGGGAGTATGTTTTCTCTTTTTGCCATATTAAGAGTTTAATTTGCTTATTTTTAAATTTATGTTACTTGAAATATAAATATGAGGCCGGCCGGATTTGAACCGACATCTGCTGGTCTGGAGCCAGCCATTCTAGCCAGGTTATACTACAGCCCCTTAAGAGAATGTAACAGAGCAAAAAAGCAATGCACATAATTAAAGATTATTATAGTGTTTTTATAAGTTTTTTGAGAATCAACTTCTCTCTGAAATCTTTTTTTTGTCTGATTCTAACATATTATTGTATGCTTTGCCCATATCAATATCAAGCCCATTAGCAATAAATAAACATTCTGCAACTATGTCTGCTAATTCATCAGCAATATGTTCTTTTATTTCATCCTTAGTTAATTTATCATCATATCTTTTATTTTGTAATTGTAATATTCTTTTTGTTAAACTACCCATTTGATATTGTAAATCTTGTGCTGCAATCTCCCATGTCCATTCGATTGTTCCTTGTTTTGAGTAGTTTTGCCAAACTTTCATCTGTTCCTCAAATATTTTATCAAATTCCTCTTTTATCATCTTTTAAACTTCTTTTTTCTTTAATAATCTTTCTTCATCGTGTCTTCTCTTGGCTGCTAGAATCTCCCTTATATAAATTCTTCCAACATTTTTCTTTTCAATATTTAATTTTTTCATGTATTCATTTACTTTTTTGTGTGAATCACTCTCAATTTCTAATATGGGAGGCATTCCTATATATTCATCAATGTCAAAAACAATGTCTAAGAACCTATATTCTGTTCTGAATTTATTTAGCTCAAAGATTTTAACATAACCTAATTCTGCAAGCATTTTCTTCATTGCTTTCAAGTTTGTTATTTTTACCCCCAATTCTTCTCTATCTATCATATTTTCAATTGATTTTTTTTTTCCTTTCACGTTCAAATAAAAATACCTTCCCTTTTGTCTAATTCTTAAAGCCTTGCCTTGTTTTGATAATGTTCTTTGTGGAGTATCAAATCTGTGATCAATTACTCTTCCTGAAAAAATTTTTTTCGCTTTAAGTCCTTCTATTTTCTCTATAATATCTCTTTTATCTACGTTTCTTATTTTAATTTCAACTTCCTTCATTCTCGATATGTCGCAAGAGAAAAAAGTTCAAAAACTTTTTTTCTATTAAAAATTGGTTCAAAAAATTCCTCAGAGAACCTTTTTCTCAAAACTTAAATATATCTAAATTCTATTATTTATAAAACTTTAGTAAATATTATTTTCCTTGCTTTTTACAACCGAGTAATAATTCTCTTCTTTTTATTCACAAAAACAACTGAGTCTTCGTATTGTGTAACTATTTCACCATCTATTGTTGAGAGTGCATCATATTCATATAAATTTCCATTTTGTTTTAATAATTTTATTGCATATCTTACTCTTCTCAAATCAAACGCTTTTCTTGTTCTGTCATTTTCAGGGGAAATTTGTTCTATGACTTCTTTTACAAGCCATCTTTTTGAAAAAGGAAGATGAGGATAAAATTCTTTGATATAATCAAGAACTTTCTTTGCAATTGGATCCCTAATTGGTTTTGATGAAATTAGATGAATTATGTTTGATGGACCTGAGGATTTAATTTTGGGTTGTCCACTTGTAAAAAAAGGTTCAATTGCAAGTTCCATATTCTCTTCAATTAGCCTTTTATCCTCATTTTCAAAATTAGGGACACTTAGACCACAGTGAAGGTTATTTCTTGCAATTTGATGCCCACACAGATTATGTATTGTATTAAAGTTGTATTTCTTTGCTACATCATTAACTGTTTTACCTAATTTGGACATCTCAACTCCAATTTCTGCTTTTTCCATAGTCGCATTTAAACCTTCAAGATTTGCATCCATCTGTCTTTTATATTTATTATCTTCAATTTCCACTGTGACTGCATTGTCTGTTATAAAGCCATTATGTGAAATTCCAAAATCGATTTTAATTACATCTCCTTTTTTAAGAATATAATCTTCTTCAAATATAGTGTAATGAGCTGCAACATCATTAACACACACAGTACAAGGAAATGCAGGCAAATATCCTTTTGAAAAAATAATCTCTTCTACAAAATTAATTATTTTTGAAATTTTAACTCCCTCTTTGGGTATTTTAACAACTTCTTTTCTTGTTTTACGTGTTAATTTACCAAGAGTTTCAAGAATCTCTAAATTTAATTGCTCTTCTACCATACTCTAAGAAATTTGAAAAAGTATATAAAGTTACTCTTGAGGTGACTTTTCTTCACCTTCTGTTCTTTCTCCTAAATAAATCTTATTTACTTTTCCAACTCTTATTCTATTTAATATTCTTTTCGAATGAAGTTTAGATATTATTTTGCTTAAGTTTGACTTTGTGAGTTTAGGCAAATGATTTAGAATGTCATATTGAGAAATCCCTTCATTTTCTTTTATTAGCTTCACAATCTCTTTTTCATTTTCAGTTAAATATTTCTCTACTATTTCTTCAAATTTGGTTTCTTTTTTTTCCCCTCTTAAATTTTCACTCTTTTTTTCTTTAACTACATTCTCCTTTTTTTCTTGAATTTTTTTTCTAACTTTTTTTTTCCCTTTTTTATTTGCTTCTTTTTTCTTGTTTTCTTCTTGATGAGATTTTTTTACAATATAAAATAAAATAATAAAAAGAAAAATTGGTAAAAATAATAACACTACAACATATGAAAAGTTGCTACTTGGAGCAGGTTTAGAATTTTTTACATTTTTGAAATTAACTAAAAAAAGTGTGTCATCTAATACATTTTGTTGAGTCCATACTATCCCTCCTTCTTTACCTACTACAAAATTTCTTGGAAATGCTTCTTTTATTTCTCCTATGTTATCTATGAGAATTAGTTTAAAGGTTAAATTATCAATTGGAAAATTAAAACTCACATAATGGGAAAAAGATTCTTTGTTGTATATTTGTGAGGTGGCCAAGTTAGATTTAATTTTCAGTTTAAATTTGCTGGCTTTTCTATCTGGAACTTTAAATATAAGAAAATCTCCTGCTGTTGTGTAAGAAAGTTTTCCTGAGTCTCCTTGTGCTTCTTCAACTTTTGAATCTTCAAGTTTTTCAAGAGAGAAGCTGTTTAAACTTTCATCTTCTAAATCTATATTATATGTGAATAGTGTGTAAGAATTGTATATTTTTGCTTCAATTTCTACATTAGTTGCAAAAGTACAACTTAAAGATATTAAGAAAAAGAACACTAAAAATAAAATTTTTTTCATACTTGTTGATAAGATTGTTTTTTTATAAAGTTTTGCAACTGTTGGAAACTATGTGTTATTTATAAAAGTAGTAAAAATCATTTTCCTATGTGTTTGATTACTTCTATCATTCTGTTCGAAAAACCCCATTCGTTATCATACCATATAACTAATTTGACAAAGTTTCCACAAATTACTTGTGTTGAAAGAGAATCTACTATACCTGAATGTGAATTGCCAACAATATCAGATGAGACTAATGGTTCGTGTGAATATTCAATTATGCCGTTTAGAGATTTCTGAGAAAGTTCTTTTAAAAAATTATTTACCTCTTCTTTAGAAGTCTGATTTTCAAGTTCTAAATTTAAATCGGTAACACTTCCCGTAATTGTAGGAACTCTATATGCAATTCCATGTAATTTTCCTTCCAATTCTGGAATTAATTTTATAACAGACTTTGCAGCTCCAGTTGTTGTAGGTACGATGTTAAATGGTGCGGCTCTTCCTCTTCTTACATCTTTGTGATTAGCATCTAAAATCCTTTGGTCTCCTGTTATAGAATGCACTGTTGAAAACATACCTTTTCTTATTTTGTATTTTTTATTTATCTCATTTACTATTGCAGTCATTGAATTTGTTGTACAAGAGCCGTTTGAGACAATTTCTTGCCCTTCATACTCGTCATCATTAACACCTCTAACTAAATAGAAACATTCTCCTTTTCCAGGTGCTGATATTACTACTTTTTTTGCTCCATTTGTTATATGTTTTTTTGTATCCTCAGCATTTGTAAAAACCCCTGTACACTCTGCAACGATATCAATTGAGTGTTCTTTCCAAGGAAGATTTTCAATTTGTTTTTCTTTTGTAATTAATACTCTTCTTTCTCCTATTATTAAGTAATCTCCTTCTACTTTTATATCGTAAGGAAAGGTTCCTTGAGCGCTATCGTGTTTTAAAAAATACTTTGCTGATTCTGCCCCTCCTAAATCATTTATTACAACAAAATCAATTTGTGGGTCACTAAATCCTGCTCTAAAGATCATTCTTCCTATTCTTCCAAACCCATTAATTGCAACTCTTATTTTTTTTCCTGATTCAACTTCTTCTTTTACTTCAGATAAAATTGGTTCTTCCATAGTAGAAATTCTTTAATAATGTTCTTTAATTGTTTGTTATGATTGGTTGGGGGTTAAGTGGAAAGAGACTATCACTTTCCTAGTATATATGCTATAATATTACAATAAACTGCATATCCTGTTCCACCACTAACATGCCAATAAGATCTAAAAGTTATTGTTCCATCTGCTGACGCACGATATAAACCTGTGCTGTATCCTCCATTCCACACATATGTTGAACCTGAACCTGATGAAGTAGTTATCCAATTTGGCGTTATTAACCAACTTCCACTAACTCCTGAGAACTTTTCTGGTTTCATATATGTTACTGCATAAGCAATAGAATTTTGAAGGTTACATGCAAGATCAACTTTTATCACATCTCCATTTTGAACATTAATTGTAGTTGAAATGTCTGGATCATAGATGGAATTAAGTGAGGTTGTGCTAAGTGTTGTTGATGACGCATCATATGCAACTTGTGCAGTTCCTCTGATTTTCCCGTTTACATCTAATTTTGAAGTAGGGTTACTCGTCCCAATGCCAACCTTACCTGTGCTATCTATTACCAAACGGGCAGTACCTTCTTGATCAACAATCAAAGGAGGTGTTGTTCCTAACCCACTTATTCTTGTTTCATAGCCTAAAGAATTCCAACTACTCGCCCCCCTTCCAAAAACAGGAATATTATGAACCCATAAACCGCCGTTTACATCTAGTGATGTTGTAGGACTCGGCGTTCCAATCCCCACATTACCAACTGAATCTATAACTACTCTATCAACTCCTGCAGTCTGATCATATAATCTTACAATATTTGCTGAAGAATACCATTGAAATCCTTCACCTCCTCCTCTGTCTGCAAATTGGTATCCTGCAACACTACCTCTTGATTTCACCGTTCCGCCCACCTCTAATTTTGTGGAAGGACTACCTGTCCCAATACCAACGTTGCCTGAGGTATATGATATGTCATTTCCTGATTGTGTCCAAACACTACCTCCTCCACCTACAAAGTTAAATGCTTTGCCAGAAGCATAAAGATTTGAAATTGTGTCATTACAATCTCCCCACGGATCATTAATGGGATCATCATATGAGTTAAATGTTCCATCTGGATTAAATGAGAGTCCATAATATCCACCGCTAGTTCCTGCCCAAACAGGTCTATAATAGTATCTTCCATCAGCTACGAAAGGTAATACATCTCCATATAATATTACTTTTGTACTGTCACTGTCACGGATACAAGCCAAAGCATCTGGCCAATTCGCAACCATACTGGACGAACCGGTACCTCCGCCACCCGTTCCAGAAGTACTCAGACACTTCCCCCCTTGAATACACACATCATTACCTGAAGTAACATTGACACTTCCATCAAATATAAAATCTCCGGGACTAAATGTACCGGGTAGAATTTGTGAAGCATAATGCCAACTCTGTGCAAATACTGTAGAGAAGGAGAGGAAAACAACAAATATCAACAAAAATAATCTTAATTTTCTATTCATATTGTTTTTTAGTGCAAATTCTTTATAAAATTTTCTTGTTCCTTTGTTCATGTTAAACTCAACCAAAGCCCCTCCTTTCCTGAAACACACGTCTTATTGTAATGCGAACCAATAACATTATCTACGTTTATTGAACCTAAGCAGATGTGCGTTGAAGACAAATCCGTTTGAGTGATTTGATAATCAAATACTCCTCCTGAAGAGTGTAATATTGTGTCATACCATTGAGCTGGCTGAACAAGAATGTCTGTTTTGTTTGTAAATATGTGTGTTTGAATCAACTCTGAGAGATAAAATAATGGTACAGAAGAAACACCAACACTCATATTTAAATCATAATTTTTATGAGATAGACAAACTGTTGTATATGAGGGGTTTGATTGAGTGTAGTATAAAACATGATTATTATCACTTGTAATACTAAAAATCTTCGCATAACCTACAGGGCAAAGGGTGCCAGCTGAATCATATAACAATGTAAAATCATGAGCACAAAACTTGTTTATTCCATTACAATTCTCTACTATATTATCTATATTCAAACCTTTTAATGTTCCATCTTGGGCTTTGTATAAATAAAAAAAAGTTTCTAACTCTCCATCGCCGTTTGTATCTTTTTGATAAATGAAAACATTTTGACTCAAATTTCCTGGCAAATCATAATAATATTTCTCTCCTTCTTCCGAAACAAAATCCTGAAGAATTAAATAGGGATCTGCGATTGACACATTATATTTTTTTGTTATAAATTTTGGAATCTCTATTACTCTGGTGTAACTACCCCTAACTTTTTGGAGCAAATCAACTTCAGAAATTAAGGACTGTGCAAAATCATCTCTTTCTTTTGTAATTGAATCTTGTTGGACTTGCAAAGAATACAAACCAACAACATACATTACAAGTCCAATAATTACAAAAATAAAAGATAAGATTATAAGTAATTCAATTGAACTTTGTGCCCTAATCTTTTTCATATACTTTCTATTAAAAAAAGAATTTATATATTTTTGTTTAATATAACGTTAGTTAATTCTTTTATTTTCTTATCGTATGTTTGTTTGTTCTCTGCCTCTATGTTTAATCGAAGTATTTCTTCAGTGTTTGATTCTCTTATGTTTGCCCACCAAAATTTTGAATAAATACTTATTCCATCAATTTCTTCTATTTTCTCCCCTGAAAATTTTTTTTTTATTTTTAATAAAATTTCTCTTTTGTTTGAAACACTAAAATTAATTTCATTACTTTTTGGATATTTTTTATATCTTTTTAAATAATATGAAATCTCTTTTTCTTTTTCACAATAAGCCGAAATTAACTCAATCGTTGCTCTTAATGAACTGTCATAAACCATATTTTTTCCAAACCAAAAATAAAAATGGCCGGAGAGTTCCATACTAAAAAAAGAATTATTTTTTCTCATTAACTCTTTTATGTAAGAATGCCCGACTCTTGTTTTAAGACCTTTTTTGTTATGTGAATCGAGTAATTCTTGAATACATTTTGTTGAACGTAGATCATATGAATAAGTTTTTTCTTTAGGATACTTTTTTATATAATATTCAATTAAAAATGCACCAAATACGTCTGCTCCAACATATTTTCCTCTTTCGTCTACAAGTCCAATTCTATCTGCATCACCATCAAATGCCACACCAAAGTCTGCTTTCTCCTCTATTACTTTCCTTGATAAATCTATAATATTTTTTTCTTTTATTGGGTTTGCTTCATGATTTGGGAAATTTCCATCTAACTTTGTATACAAAGGAATAATTTTAGCGTATTTCTTTAAAATATCATAATCAACATAACCCCCCATTCCATTTCCTGTATCAAGAACTATTGTTAATTTTCTTTTAGGTTTGCCATACGAACTCATTTGTTTTATATATTGTTCTTTGAAAGTTAAATTTTTGACTACTTTCCCTCTTAAAGTACTATTTTTGAATTTTTTATGTTTTATGTTTGCTTCAATTAAACCAATTCCTGTCTCATAGGAAATAGGTACTGCATTAGCTCTACATATTTTCATACCATTATATTCCTTAGGATTGTGAGATGCTGTGATTATTATACCTAAATCAACCTTTATGTCATGTGTCGCCTGATACAACATTGGTGTTGATGCTAATCCAATGTCAATTACATCAATTCCAATCTGGGTTGCTCCTCTAATTACTGCTTTTTTTAAAGAATTCGAAGAATTTCTCATATCTTCTCCAATAACTAACTTTTTTGCCTTTCCGAGGACATCTAGTGACTTTCCAATTTGCTCAAATAACTTTTCTGTGATTTCTTTATTGTAGATTCCTCTTATATCATATGCTCTAAAAACTCCCATTATATTGTTTTATTTTTTTAGTTTTTTAAATATTTACTTTAAAACTCAATAACAAATTCTGGCAATAACCTTTATAATTAAATATGGATTATTTTTAGTATGACTACGTTAGTGTAACCTGGTTAGCACAGAGGGTTGTGGCTCCTCTAGTTCGGGTTCAAATCCCGAGCGTGGTCCTTTCTATGAAAGTCCCCATGGGATTTTCACCATTACACGGTCACTCACGTCGTTCGTTCGGTGGTCATCTAAAATTTCGTAGAAATTCTTATCTGACCTTCAAATCCCGGGCGTGGTCCTTTCTATGAAAGTCCCCATGGGATTTTCACCGCACCTTACGGTGTGTTCGTTCAAACTTTGCTTGAACTCAGCGCAATTTTAAAAAAATTGCTGCATTAAATTTCTACGCTGTATAAATTTAACTTCAAATCCCGAGCGTGGTCTTTTTAGTGTTTTGCTTATTTTGTGATATAAACACAATGTTAATAAATATTGAATTTTTAAAATAGATATGTCTCAAAGAGATGATATTGCTTCACATGGGAATTTTTATAAAACATATAAACTTAGAAACTCTTCCTTAGTTCTGTTTTTGATTCTTTTTTCTTTAGGATTCTATGCGATATGGTGGTTTTATTTAATTGCTAGAGATTTTAAAAGTATTGAAAAAAATGCTCCTTCTGAGAATAGGGCGTTATTTGTGTCTCTAATTATTCCTTGTTCTTTTTTTTTGATTTTTTTTCTTATTGAAGAGATTTTATCTTTAAATAATGTTATGTTATTATTAATAAAAAACTGGGGTTGGGTTTTTATTGCTTTTTTAATGATAAAATATCTCTATGATTTTACTCAAAGTTACGGGAAGTTTACAAAAACTATCGGGTTTTACTGGTTTTTGGGTTTTTTGTTTGGTTTTTTAGGGGTTCTGGCTGTTGCTTTTTATAATTTCTATTTGGCACCACTTATTTTTATATTTCCAATTATAATTCCTGCAATGCAAGCACAATTTAATTTTTGGGTTGATAGATTAAATATTAAAAAAAAAAGTAATGCATTCTATTTTTAACTGAAATGATTTAATGGAACATATAATAGACAATCTCTAAACGGACCCTTTATTTCAACTTTCTTATCAACAAAATTCTCACCATTTAATTTATTTTGTTTTGATAAAACAATACCGCCGAGAGAATCAGTATTCGGAGAAAAAACATGAGTCGCAATTAAAGTGGTTGCAATATTATTATAACCATAAAAAAACTCCGTTAGCTTTTGTCTATAATAGTTCTCTGTGAAATCTACATAACCTTGTGGATCAAAGTCTCCTGTCTCTTCATTAATTTTGTCATTAAAATTTGGTTTATAAATATAATAAAAAACTGAAATTGATTCTCCTTCTGAGAGTTTTTGTGGGATATTCTTTTCAGTTAAAAAATACTTATTTGTGTTTTTATATTCCGTATCATTTGAGAAAAGTTTGCTGTTGTGTGCGTTTTTTAGTTTCTTTGCTAATTGCTTGTTAAATGTTTCTATGTTGTCTTTAGTTGTTATCTCACCACAATACAAACAAATGGCTTTGTTTACAAAAACCGTGTTCTCAAGTATATTTTTTCCAGCTCCCGTCATCGAAAAACAACTATTAATTAAATCTTCTGCATTTTGCATGCTGTTCTCACTTACACTTACCGTTTGTGAGGGGCAAATGTTTACTATTGAATTTGTCATAAATTCAGAAGGACCTTTTGCAGTGAAAAATTCTTTATTTGAAGTTATGGTTTCAAAAAAGTATCTACAATTAGTTTCCTTTGATTTAATTTTCACATAATGGTAATGAGATACAATATAGGTTAAGAAAAATAACAAGGTGACTATTGCAATTACAATACCTAGTATCAATTTTGTTGAAAGAGTTTTTTTATTCATCATCTATTGAAAAAAGTTTTTGTGATATTTCCTCTGCATTAAAGGGAATTAAATCTTTATAGTTTTGTCCTGTGCCCAAAAAGTAAATAGGTTGTTCAATTGAATACGCTGTTGTTACAATTGAACCTGGTTTTTCGTCAGTATCTACTTTTGTTAATAAAATTCCGTTTAATTGAATTGCCTTATTAAATAAATCTATTTGTTCTATCAAGTCGTTTCCTGATATACTGTCTCCCACAAACAAAACTAAATCCGATTTTGACACCTTGTGTATTTTTTGTAATTCTAGAATTAAATTTGAGTTGTTTGGCATCCTACCTGCAGTGTCAATTAAAACAACATCCAATTTCTTCGCTTTTGCGTGTTCTATTGCATCAAAAGCTACTGCAGCAGGATCTGAGCCTCCTTTATGTTGAATTAATTTAACGTCTAATTTTTTTGCATGCTCTTCAAGTTGCTCTGTTGCTGCTGCTCGAAATGTGTCTGCTGCTGCTATTACAACACTCATTTTTTGGCTTTGTAAATACGACACTATTTTTGCAATAGATGTTGTTTTTCCTGTTCCATTCACACCTAAAATTAAAATTTTTATTGGTTTTTCAAATCTCTTTAATTCTTCTAAGAAATTTGTTTCTCTTTTTTCCAATACTTTTTTTACTTCTTCAATTAGAACTTCTCTTATTTTCGAATTAAGCTTAAATCTTGTAAATGAATTATTTATCAACACTTCTTTTAAACTATTTCCAATTCTTTCTACAATCTCATAGGCAATATTAATTTCAAGTAAAAAAATTTCCAAATCAAACCAAATTTTGTCAAAATCTTCTTGTGTTACTTTTTTTTGAGCTACACTTTTTACTGCTCTTTTAAAAAAACTTTCTTCTTTTTTTGGTGTTTCCTCTGTGTCTTCTTCTAATTCTTCTATTGGTTTCTCTTCTTCTTGAGGTTTGTCTGTTTGTTCTGGTTTTAATTCCTCTTGTGGTGGTTCTTCTTCTTGAGATTCTTCTGCTTCTTTTTTTGAAAATAGTTTTGAAAAGAAACCTTTCTTTTCTTCTTGAATTTCTTCAGGTGGTTCTCCCTCTTTAGACGGTGGTTCTTCGGTATTCTCTTCTTCGATTATCTTCTCTTCTTCTTGAGGTTTGTCTGTTTGTTTTGAATTACTTTTCTCGTTTGGTGATTTGATAGCTGGAGAGGAAGATTTTCCTTTTTTTTTAATTTTTACTTTTTGTTTTGTTTTAGACTCTTTTTTGTTTTCTATTTCTTTTTTGGTCCTTTCCTCTTTTATCTCTGACTTTTTTTGTGTTTTTTCTTCTAAAATTTCTTCTTCAATTGTTTCATCTTCTTCAATTACTTCTTGTGTTTTATTGAAGAGATCTTTTAATTTGTTTTTTATTTTTCCAAACATCTGTATATTAGTCTAAATAGTTTTATTTATATGTTTTGTTTTTGTTTTAAAAAAACTACTTATACCTTATCAAATTATTTCCGAATAAAACATGATGCTCCAAGTCCACAGGACGCCACTTGTCTTCAATTAGTTAAGCGTCAAGCCAAGATGCAATTTCTTTTGCGTTAGATATTGTTGCTGAAAGTCCGATTAATCTTACAGAAGGAAATTTAGTTTTAAATATACTTAAGATTATTTCTAAAGTTGGCCCTCTTTTATCGTCATTAAGTAAATGAATTTCATCTGTAATTAACAAACCTATGTTGTCAAGAATTTTTGAATTGTTTCTTATTAGAGAATCTAATTTTTCTGCAGTTACAATTAATAAATCATAATCATAATTGTAATTCTCATTTTGTAATTCTCCTATTGATATTCTGATTTTAATCTCTTCAGAATACAATCTAAGAAAATCTTTGTATTTTTCAGACGCTAATGCCTTTAGAGGAACAATATATATTACTTTTTTCCTTTTGTTTAAAATTGTGTCAAGCATTGCATATTCTGCAACAAGAGTTTTCCCAGAACCAGTTGGTGAAGAAACTACCATTGATTTGTTGTTTTTGAAAATACCTTTTTGTATTGCTTTTTTTTGGGAGGGTCTTAATTCTGAGAATTTCTCTTTTTCTGTTAGTTTTCGTACATTTGTAGGGATTTGATTTTCTATTGTCATTGCAACCTCTTTAAAATATTACTAATTATTTTCCCTTCAACTTTACCTTTAAATTCTGCCATACAAATACCCATTAATGCTCCAAAAGGTGCCCCCTGATTTTTATCTACTATTTCTTTGATTTTTTTTTCTATTTCTTTCTCATCGATTTGCTCAAATGAGAAACCTTTTTGGTTTAAATAGTCTTGAATGCTTTCTACCTCTTGTTTTCTGTCTTTGTATAAGCTAACAAATATATCTCTTATTGTTTGTTGAGTTAAATTTTTTTCGTTTGCTGTTTTTAGAAGGTCTTCAAGAAGTGAAATTTTAAAATCTATGATATCTATTTTTTCTCTTTTTTTTATGTCCTTAGGAAGTTCAAACAATACAGAATATAAATATTGAGCATTTTTGCTTGATGCCTTAATTAGTTTTTTAATTTCTTCTTCATTGTATGATTCTAGTGTTTCTTTTAGTTTGTTCTCATCAATTTTCCATTCTTTAGAAAGTCTGTTTATTTTTTTAGAATAAATTTCAGGTAAGATTTTTTTAGAATTTTCTAAATCTTCGTCTGTAATAGGAATTTCAGCAACATCTGTTTCAGGGTACATTCTTGCAGAACCAGGCATAGGTCTTAAAAAATTAGTCTTTGTTCCCTTTGGGTCTACTTGTCTGACTTCTGATGGAACTCCTTTTAACAATTCTTGAATTAGGATTATAATGTTTTTAAGAGATTCTTTTGCCATTTTTTTTTCTTGTACAATAAAAATAAATGAGTCTGTAGATTTGAGTTTGAGTTCTTCTCTTATTTTATCAACTTGGTTTTGTTCTATGCCATATTTAGGTAATTCGTCAGAATGAAAAAGACCTTTGATTTGTGAAAATGCCTTTTTGTTTTTGTCTGAAATTTCAGTTGCAAATCTGTGATTCTCTTGTAATTCATGTCCAAGAAGGCCTTTGAAATTAAATAATTTTATTGCTAATACTATTGAGTTTTCTTCTTTTAAATTTTCATTTATTACTTTTGAATTCGATTTTTTGAAAATGTTTGAAATATCTGTTATTTTAAAGTCTGTAAAATTTTTAGTGTCTTTTCCTCTGTTTTTCAATTCCTCTCTAATTGATATTAGTATTTTTTGTCTTTTTATTTCCGCTTCAATTATTTCGGGGATTAGTTTTAGATTTTGTGCTCCTTTTATCTCAACTCTTGCACCATCTTTAATTGAAACATTTAAATCTTGTCTTATTGTTCCTATTCCTCTTTTTGTGGTGTCATATGAACGAAGTAAATCTCCTAATTGTTTAGCAACTTCTTGAGCTTCTTGAGGATTGTGCATATTGGGTCCTGTTGTTATTTCTATTAATGGAATTCCTTGTCTATCAAGAGAAAATATTGTTTTATTGGTTTGTCTCTCAATTATTCTACATGAGTCTTCTTCTATATTTATTGCATCAATAGATACTTTTCCAAATGATGTTTCGATTTGCCCAGCAAAACCAATTTGCGAAGTTCTTTGAAATCCTGAAGTTATTGACCCATCTATAATTAACTTTCTCATAAATGCTATCTTGTCAAAGAATGTCAAATTTAACATCAATCCAACACCAAGGGCAGTTTGAATTGCTTTTTGATTTGGCACATGAGGAGGTTCTTCATCTAAATCTACAAGGCACGCGTTTGTTGAATTATATTTGTATGTATTTGTCTTTCCTTTTTTAAATTCTTCAATTGCTGCTCTATCAACGTCTCCAGTTTCACCTA
>Ga0114931_10003706_pt1 | contig 19249 bp, 19 predicted proteins | sample 2SBtaG_FD_89579 | JGI IMG/M metagenome (GOLD analysis project Ga0114931, IMG submission 89579) | Deep subsurface microbial communities from Kolumbo volcano to uncover new lineages of life (NeLLi) - 2SBTROV14_V59a metaG | ecosystem: Environmental > Aquatic > Marine > Volcanic | place: Kolumbo...
CCAATTTATAATTTTAAATTTGACAAAAAACTAAATGAATTAATATAATTTTTCAAAAAAATTATAGCTTCAATTTTAATTGTCGAGATGATTCCTCAGACACACAATTGTGGACACTACCTTGCTTTTAACAAATTCTTTTGAATGAACCACCTCCTCAATGGTCAGTTGATTGGTCTTATCTTCAAGAATAGAAACTTGAGAACCTATATTTAATAATTCATTCGGGTTAGAAAAAACGATCGTATCTGATGCTTTGAGTTGAAATAACCCTACAACAAAATAGAGCAACGCAAATAGAAATATTTGATGACGTATCATTAATTAAAAACAGCCAACAATTGAGCTATGAAATTAGAAAAAGCCCCCGGAACGAATAAGAGTGTAAACACAAACCCAAAAACAGCACCCCATATGTGTGCATCATGAGCAATATTGGTTCCACCTCTTTTTTCCATGTAGATTTCATAAGCAATATAAAGCACCCCAAAAATTAACGGTGGAATGCTAAATGGCAAAAATAAAATGCCTATACCTCCACTAAATGGAACAAATGCAATAGTAGAAAACAACACTGCTGAAACAGCTCCAGAAGCACCAACAGAGTTATACCCATAATTGTCTTTATGCTTTATCAATGCAGGAATAGTTGCTATAAATATCCCACCTATATATAGAACTATGTAGTAAAGCTTTCCTAACCCTCCTAAGTTATTTAACAAAATAGTTTCTACTGCACTACCAAATGAATAGAGTACATACATGTTAAAAAACAGGTGAAATATATTTTGGTTATCGTGAATTAGAGCATGTGTAAAAATTCGATACCACTCCTTTCGATGAACAACCTGGTAGGGATTAAATAGTAACTTACTATATAATTCTGGCTTACTATTGGCTGACAAAGAAACAAGCACTGTAGAAATGATAATAATAAGGGTAATTGTTAATGTCATTTTTAAATTTGTTCATTTACACTAAAGGTGTTATCATAAATTTAACACCTCCCTACCCCTCCTCAAGGAGGGAATAATATTTCCTATTAAAACAAGGTCATTTGATCCTTTTCTCCATCATCTACATCTTTAATCGGTCCTTTTTTCGTTGTCGAATCAGTTTTTTCGGGATTCTCTTCTACTTTCACAACTTCTTCTATAACTTCTTTAATTTCTTCAGTAGTTTCTTCTCTATCAACTGCTTCAACTATTTCTTCTTGCTCTTTTTCTAATTGCACTTCTTCAGGCTCTTCAAATGGTAACGGTTCTAACAAATCAATATTTTTCACCTTGTGAGTTGTCAATCTATTCCCTATTGCTTTTAACCCTTTAACGGCAATAAATTCTTCCAGTTTAATTTGCTCGGGATCACGTTGATGTCCTTTTACCTTAGAGAAATTAACTTGTACTTGAGCCAACCAATCTGTTGAAATCACTTCCAAGTAAGAGTCTTCATGATCAGTAATAAATGAAGTTTTATTAGAAGAAGACTCAATTAAAAACCGCTTCACATTAAATTGCTTCTTATCTCCATCGTAATAAATCGCTGAAATAGGTTTTTTAGGGTTCCACTTTTCTATCACAATCATATCATCCTCAAATTTGGTAAATAAATCAAACCCTGTTAGTTGATATTCACCACTTTGCATAATGGTTAAAATTTTATCTTCTGCTTTAAAAGCTCCTAAATATTCTCCTCTTTCTTCTGAATTTAAACGTTGAACGGTATCATCAAACCAAATTTTTCGTGCAGATAATGTAGAAACTCCTTTTTCTTTCAGCTCTATTTTAGCAACAGCATATTTTGTTACTCTATTTCCTCCTGCTCCTCTTCCTTTAATAGCTAACTCAGAAAAATCCAATTCAAACTTCAATTTTCTAACATTGGCTTTTGGTTTTAATTTAATCACCAACACCTCTGCTTCTCCATTAGGATTAGCAGAGAAATAAGTCACTTCAGATCCTGCTGTCCCTTTTGTTAAATCATACTCTTTATCTCTTGTAATGGAAGTTACTGAGAATCGTTTCATCATGGTCGGTCCACCCTTCCCATCTCTATACAACATATTATAAACTGTTCGAGTATCTCCTTTTTTCCAAATTCCAGCATGCAGTATGTCCTTTCCCACGAATGTTTTGTTAGCAATACGCGTCACTATCATTTTACCGTCTTTCCTGAAAACAATAATGTCATCAATATCAGAACAGTCGGCAACAAATTCAGAATCTGAACGTTTTAAACCATGCCCAACAAATCCTTCTTCTTTATTGATATACAACTTTACATTGCTTACTGCTACTTTAGCTGCATCAATACTTTCGAATGATCTTAATTCTGTTTTTCGTTCTCTACCCTCTCCATACTTCTTCTTCAGCTCTTTAAAATAATCAATCGCAAAATCAACTAAGTTCGCTAAGTTGTATTTCACTTTTTTGATTTCATCTTCTAGTGACAATAACTTCTCATCTGCCTTTTCTGAATCATGACGTGTTATTCTACGCATTCTAATCTCCAACAAACGCTTTACATCATCATCTGTTATTGCTCTCAATAAGTGTTTAATGTGTGGCTTCAATAATTTATGCGTCAATTCTATTGCCTCATCATATCCTAATCCATGCAGTTCAACATATATCTTTTTCTCAATGAAAATCTTTTCTAAAGAAGAGAAATGCCATTGTTCTTCGAGCTCTCCTTGCTTTATTTCTAATTCTAACTTCAACAAACCAACTGTTTGCTCTGTAGAAATTTTTAGCATTTCAGAAACCCCAATAAACTTAGGCGTATCATCCTCTATAATTCCTGAGTTAGGAGATATAGATACTTCACAATCTGTAAAAGCATAGAGCGCATCTATCATCTTATCTGGAGAAACACCAGCAGGCAAATGAACTAATATCTCTACATGTTCGGCAGTATTGTCTTCTACTTTTCTAACCTTTATCTTTCCTTTAGCGTTGGCCTTCAAAATAGAATCGATCAACTTTTCTGTAGTAACACCAAAAGGAATTTCAGTAATCTTTAAGGTCTTTTTATCTTCTTGTAAAATTCTCGCTCTTACTTTTACCTTTCCGCCTCTTAATCCATCATTATACAAGGATACATCTGCCATCCCTCCCGTTAAAAAATCAGGATATATGGTTACTTTTTTCCCTTTTAATATCTTAATCGAACCATCTATTAATTCATTGAAGTTATGTGGCAACATTTTACATGCCAACCCAACAGCAATACCTTCTACTCCTTGAGCTAATAATAAAGGAAACTTAACAGGTAAGGTTTCTGGTTCTTTATTTCTTCCATCGTAAGAAGACAACCACTTGGTAGTTTTAGGGTTGAATACTACTTCTAAAGCAAACTTGGTTAAACGAGCCTCAATGTATCTAGGTGCTGCAGCTCTATCGCCAGTATAAATATTTCCCCAGTTACCTTGGCAATCAATTAACAAATCTTTTTGTCCTATCTGCACCATCGCATCTCCAATTGATGCATCTCCATGCGGGTGGTACTTCATCGTATTACCAATAATATTCGCTACTTTGTTGTAACGACCATCATCCATCTCTTTCATAGAATGTAATATTCTACGCTGAACGGGTTTTAATCCATCATAAATATGGGGAACGGCTCTTTCTAATATTACATAAGAAGCATAATCCAAGAACCATTCTTGGTACATCCCGGAAACTTGAATTACATTCTCTAACTGCTGATTATCTCCAGCATCATCAAACTCTTCGTCTCTTTCTATATTTTCGTCTTCGTTTTCTGCCATTAGTTACTTTTGTTGTTCTAGTTTTTGTTTATTCAACTTACCTTTTTACCCCCTCCCTAACCCTTAGCGTATTAATTACGAAACAGGTTTTTAGGAGGGAATCTCTAGGAACTTCCCCTCTAAAAAGAGGTGATTATGGGGTGTGTATCTTTTCAAAATTTAAAATATATCCTTCTATCTCTCTCAGCACATTATTCATATCTTTCATTACTTCGTCATCACTAAACCTCAACACCATTATTCCCAATCCTTTTAAAAATTGCTCTTTTTCCTCATCCTTATCCAATGTTTCCTCAAAATTATGGCTATAACCATCAACTTCTATTACCAACCGCAACTTATTACAAAAGAAATCGACAATATAATTTCCTATTGGTTTTTGTCTGGTAAATTTATAACCATACACCTGTTTATTTTGTAATTCCTTCCATAACTTTATTTCTGCTTTTGTTGAATCATTTCTTAACTTTCTAGCCAGTTGTTTCAATTTAGGATGATAAGTTACTTTCATCTTTACACCTCCCTAACCCTCCTTCTTAGGAGGGAACTATTCCTTTTATTTTTTAAACTTATGTTTTTTAGATTCTATTTCTGTAATTATAATATCATAAAGTGAATCATAAATCTCTTCATCTGAGAAAGTTAATCCAGAATCTTTCTTTAAAAATCTCTTTACAAACTTTTTTCTTTGATTTGCTGTTAACATACTTTATTTTTTATTCAATTGCTGTTCTTCTTTACACCTCCCTAGCTCTTACCGCATTAATTACGACACATACTCTTTTTAGGAGGGAATAAATTGTACTAATATTTCAACTTTTGCCCAATTTACTAATTCCTTTCCCCTCTAAAAAGAGGGGATTAAGAGGGGTGTACCCCTACTATACCTCCTCCTCAATAATATCCTTCTCCACTTTCAAATTCTCAATAATAAATTGCTGTCTGTCTGGGGTGTTTTTACCCATGTAAAACTCTAATAACTTCTGTACTGGTGTATCCTGACCAATTACAACAGGGTCTAAACGAATATCATCACCAATAAAATATTTAAACTCACTTGGTGAAATTTCACCCAATCCCTTAAATCGAGTTATCTCTGGATTACCCTTTAACTCTGCTATGGCATTTTGTTTTTCTTCATCCGAATAACAATACACTGTTTTAGATTTATTTCTCACCCTAAACAAAGGGGTTTCTAACACATATAAATGTCCATTTTTTATAACATCAGGAAAGAATTGCAAGAAGAACGTAATCAATAATAAACGAATATGCATCCCATCCACATCGGCATCAGTTGCAATTACAATGTTGTTATACCTCAACCCTTCAATACCTTCCTCTATGTTTAAAGCAGCTTGCAACAAGTTAAATTCTTCATTTTCGTACACCACTTTTTTGGTCATACCATAAGAATTCAATGGTTTACCCTTCAAACTAAAAACAGCTTGAGTATTTACATTTCTAGATTTGGTAATGGATCCCGATGCAGAATCTCCCTCGGTAATAAATATAGTCGTATCTACTTTGTGTTCACTGTCCTTTTCATCGTTATAATGCGCTCTACAATCTCTTAATTTTTTGTTGTGTAAAGAAACCTCTTTTGCTCTCTTTTTAGCTAGCTTTTTAATACCAGCCATGTCTTTTCGTTCTCTCTCTGATTGTAATATTTTACGTTGAATGGCTTCTGCAACCTCCGAATTTTTATGTAAGAAGTTATCTAATTCTCTTTTCAAAAAATCAGTAACAAAAGCACGCATAGAAGGTCCATCGGGTCCAACTTCGGTAGAACCTAATTTGGTTTTTGTTTGAGATTCAAAAACAGGTTCCATTACTTTAACGCTAATTGCTGCTACAATTGATGAACGGATATCTGCTGCATCATAATCTTTTCCAAAAAACTCTCTAATGGTCTTTACAATAGCAGCTCTAAATTCTCCTTGATGTGTTCCTCCTTGTGGTGTGTACTGTCCGTTTACGAAAGAATAATATTCCTCTCCATAGGCTTGCGTATGTGTAATGGCCACTTCAATATCTTCTCCTAATAAGTGGATTACAGGGTATAAAGGGTTGTTAGAAAGGTTCTGGTTTAACAAGTCTTTCAATCCATCATCAGAATGAATTTTCTCTCCATTAAAGTTAATCGTTAACCCCGTGTTCAAGAAAGCATAATTCCACAACAACTTCTCTACATGCTGATTTCTATATTGATAATTCTTGAAAATATTTTCATCAGGAACAAAAGTCATTTTAGTTCCTTTTCTTAACGAAGTCTTTTCAATTTTAGAATCAATGGTTAAATCTCCTCTCTCAAACTCAGCTCGTTTCAACTGCTCATCTCTAACTGCCTCTACCTTAAAGTAGCTCGACAAAGCATTTACCGCTTTGGTTCCTACTCCGTTTAATCCTACCGACTTTTTAAATGCTTTAGAATCATATTTCCCACCTGTGTTCATTTTAGAAACACAATCAATCACTTTACCTAAAGGAATTCCCCTTCCGTAATCTCTCACCTTGACCACCTTATCCTTAATCTTAACATCTATCGTTTTCCCATGCCCCATCACGTACTCATCAATGGAGTTATCTATCACCTCTTTGAGTAAGATGTATATTCCATCATCGTAAGATGCTCCATCTCCCAACTTTCCGATATACATTCCTGGACGCATTCGGATATGCTCCTTCCAGTCTAACGAACGAATATTATCTTCACTATATGTTACTTCTTCTGCCATATACGCTATAATCTGGTATTATAAATTTCAATACCGATAAAATTAACTATAAAAAAGTCGTTATACGCTCTTTAAACAAAAGGTTTTCAAGGGATTTATTAACAGGTTAAAAACAGTTAGATAATTGAATTTGTAGTCTCTTTTTCTTTAAAAAATAATAACTTCGTTTATCAGCTGGTTATATCACATTTAAAAGGTGACATAGACAGACGTTAGCTACAATTAAAGGATACAATACATGGATAAATATTTTACATACAAGTATGATGACCTTTTCAATCCCACTTTACAAGCTCTAAAAACTCTTGGGGGATCGGGTGCTGTTAGCGAAATTGAAGAAGAAGTTATTCATATACTTAATTTAAGCGAAGATGCTGTTAATGAAATCCATAGAGAAAGTACTACTACTTTAACTTATCGCTTGGCATGGGCACGAAATTACCTTAAGCGATACGAATTAATCGAAAATTCCTCTAGAGGTGTTTGGGCACTAACCGAAAATGGACAAAAGACTGATAAAGTAGATCAAGAAAAAGTAAAAAAAGCAGTTATAAAAAAGGACAAAGAACAGAGAATTAATAAATCCAAAGTTGTAAAAGGAGAACCTGATTTAGAAGATAGAACAGAAGAAGTTGAGGAGTTTGGATGGCAGGACAAACTTATCGAAACAATGAAAGGAATTGAACCTAATCAATTTGAAAGGTTATTGCGCGAGTTAGGTTTTGTAAATGTTGAAGTAACTGGGCGAACTAATGATGGTGGAATTGATGGTAAAGGAATTATTAAACTCGGTGGTGTTTTATCCTATCACGTAGTTTTTCAAGCAAAGCGATACCAAGGCTCTGTTTCTTCTTCCACTATAAGAGATTTTAGAGGCGCGATGAGCGGAAGGGCTGATAAAGGGCTTATTCTTACTACCGGAAGCTTTACTAGAGAAGCAAAAAAAGAAGCAACAAGAGATGGGGCTACGCCAATAGATTTAATTAATGGAAATGAGTTTGCCGAACGACTTAAAGAACTAAATTTGGGAGTTCAAGTTGAGATGGTTGAGGAAGTCAAAATAAAAACTGATTGGTTTAAAAATTTATAAGTGGGCAATTCTATTGAAATTTATAATTCTGGTGGGGAAACCCAAATTGAAGTAAGGTTCGAAAATGAAACGATTTGGTTAATCCTCAATCAGGTATCAGAGCTTTTTCATAGAGATAAGTCAGTTATTTCTCGTCATCTAAGAAACATTTACAAAGAAGGAGAATTAGTTAAAAAAGCAACTGTTGCAAAAAATGCAACAGTTCAAATCGAAGGAAAAAGAGAAATTAAAAGAGATATTGAATTTTATAACTTAGATGCTATCATCTCTGTAGGTTACCCGGGTTAACTCAAAACAAGGCACACAATTTAGAATTTGGGCCACAAACAAACTAAAAGAATATTTAATTAAAGGCTATTCTGTTAATCAAACTCGTCTAGACCAGCTAAAGCAGTCAATTAAATTAATCCAGACTTCAACTAGAGAACTAGAAAGTGAACAATCAAAAGAAATCATATCTGTATTAACTGATTTTTCTTTAGGGCTTGATATTATTGATGGATACGACAATCAATCACTAGAAATAAAAGAAGTATCTAAAGAAACAATTTATAAAATAAATTATATTGAAGCTATTGATGCTATTGATGCTATTGATGCTATTGATGCTATTGAGCAACTTAAAGATAAATTTGGAGGGTCAGGATTGTTTGGTAATGAAAAAGATAACTCCTTTAAAAGTTCCATTGCCTCAATAGACCAAACCTTTGATAAAAAGGAATTATACCCTAGCATTGAAGAAAAAGCAGCAAACCTTCTTTATTTCGTTGTTAAAAATCATTCGTTTAGTGATGGCAATAAACGAATTGCTGCTTGGCTTTTTGTATCGTATTTAAACAAGAACTGTTACCTATACAATAAGGAAGGTAAATTAGTGATTGAAAATAATGCGCTTGCATCGCCCACTTTGATGATAGCGTTAAGTAAACCAGAAGAAAAGGAACTAATGATTCGAGTAATTATTAACTCAATAAACAAATTAAACCAGTAGCTAATATGGTGTATAGTGCATACCCTTCGGGATACACACCATACACAGACCGATAAACAAAAAATCACTCCAGCTCCTTATAATCTGGGATTTCTTCCAAAAACTCAAACGAATTCTCTTCAAAATTAATTTTCGCACAATAGTGCTCCATTCCATTGGTCACAATTAAATAAGGCACTTTAAAAACGGTGTTATAAACGGCTACTTGCTCAAAGGTATCCTGACTAATTTTCACACTAGGAGCTTTGCATTCTACCAATACTATAGGTTTGCCTAATGAAGAATTTAAAACAACGTCTGCTCGCTTTTGCAGCTCATTATATTTTAATCCTTTCTCTACTTCTATTAAGCTAATCGGGTATTTTTTATCCTGCACTAAGTACTGAATAAAGTTTTGCCTCACCCATTCTTCAGGCTGTAATTTCAAATACTTCTTTCGTACAGCATCAAAAATGAATTTTTCTCCTTGCTCTTCTTTTAGTTTAATCTTATATGGAGGAAGGTTGAGTTGTTGCATTGATTATCAAAAATAAAATAGATGCTTCGACTAGCTCAGCATGACAAAATACTAAAGCGAAACCGCTGCTTTAATGTGCGGATGCGGATCATATTCAACCAGTTCAAAATCCTCAAACTTAAAACTAAAAATATCTTTTATAGCAGGATTAATTTTCATTTTTGGTAATTGGCGAGGAGCTCTAGTTAATTGCAATTTAGCTTGTTCTATATGGTCGTTATACAAATGCACATCGCCAAACGCGTGAATAAACTCTCCGTATTCCAAGCCGCACACCTGAGCTACCATCATCGTAAACAAAGCATAAGAAGCAATGTTAAAAGGAACCCCTAAAAAGGTATCTGCACTTCGTTGATACAACTGACAAGACAACTTTCCATCCGTTACATAAAATTGAAAAAAAGCATGACAAGGCGGTAGAGCCGCTTTCCCATTTGCTACATTTTCCGAGAACGAAACAGAAGTATCTGGCATTACGCTCGGGTTCCATGCAGAAACCATTAACCTTCTACTATTCGGGTTAGCTTTAATTTCCTCAATCAAATTAGTAATTTGATCTATTCCATCATCATTCCAGTTTCTCCACTGGTGCCCGTAAACAGGACCCAAATCTCCATTTTCATTCGCCCATCCGTCCCATATCTTCACTCCGTTTTCTTGCAGGTACTTAATATTAGTATCACCGTTGATGAACCACAGCAACTCATGGATAATCGATTTTAAATGTAATTTTTTAGTGGTTAAACACGGAAAACCCTCGTTTAAATCAAAGCGCATCTGATAACCAAAACAACTTACTGTTCCTGTTCCTGTTCTATCTCCTTTTTGAATTCCGTTGGTAATGATATGATCTAATAAATCGAGGTACTGTTGCATAGCTTAATTTTAGGTTCTACAAAACTCGCTGAAAAAGCATTTTTTTTCAAGCAATGTTGATAATGTTTTATAACTTAGTGATGGTCAATTTTTGATGATGGCTATAACAATCATCAAAGATTGTTACCAAAACTAATTCCGCTGTATAGCGGAATCTATAATTTATGAATATCTCAACACCTAAATCATCTCAGCTGGTTAAACTGCAAGCAATCTTATTTCTTGTCTTTTTAATCGTTACCTTCTATTTCAACCGGTTTGCTGCAGATGATTACCATTTCATAGGAGAACTTAACAATAAATCGTTTCAAGAAATATATCAACATCTTTACTTTAAATGGCATGGTAGGTGGAGCTCTAACTTCTTATTACTCGCTTTTCTTCAATTCAGAAACACTCCTTATTTTTTATTACTATATGGTTTACTTACACTTGGCGTTCTTTATATAGGCATTATGCGATTACTACAATCAATTAATCAGTATATCAATCTTGCCTCTACACAACTAAAAACATACAGTCTTCTTCTTATAGGTACACTATTTTTTTGTACGATAAACCCCAATGAAACATGGTTCTGGTATACTTCTTCCATTGTTTATTTCTGGAGTGCTATCGCATTTGTTTATGCACTAGGAAACTACTTTAAACCACAAAAAAAATGGTGGAATTATTTAATTTACGCTATTGTATTAGCATATATTGGTAGCAGCAATGAACCGCTAGCATTATTTATTATTCTGCTTTCTATAATCTCATTACTTAAAAAGAAACAAGCTTTATTTTCTTTAATTGGACTCCTTGCTATCATCAGTGCTTTATCCGTCAATTACTTAAGTCCTGGAACATTACATCGAGATGAAATTACTACTGGGTTAAGCCTGAAAAACCTCATCCTTTATACAGGTTACGGAAGCCTTAAATATCTTTTCTTTCAGTTGCACACTACTTTTTTACCCGCAATTCTATTTTCAGTTCCTTTTTATTATTTAGGAAGAAAAACAGACTACACATGCTCCAACACATTTAAACCCATACCTGAATTATTCTATTCGATACTAATCATTGGTTTAGTAGTTGTTTTCAATCAGCTTGTTGTGATTTATGCGCTAGGAGGTTTGCCTCCTGATAGAGCAACCATTACCTCTTCAATGGTAATTACTACGCTATTAGTCCGGTATTTATTTTTATTAGGAAATCACCAAAAAAGCAAAGACATCAAATTCTTACTTTATTTCAATGTGGTAGGGTTATTTATATTCAACATCCTATTTTTCAACATCCATTATCAATATGCTAAAAGTGTAGATAAAAGAATGAACACAATAAAAGAAAAAAGTAAATTAAATGGCCCTATAAAACTAAGGGCATTACCAACTTCTGGTTACATATATCATAGAGAGTTAAAAACAGATGCTGAGTATTTCATAAATCAACACCTAAAAAAAGGTTGTAGAGTTGAAAATGACATTGTATTAAAGGAAAACTAGTTAGCCTTTTCTAAAGAGAAATCTTTTTTTACTACACTTCTAAATGATCCTTTTCCATAAACTTCGATATCTTCAGTAAACAATTTATAACCTGGAACTTCTATCAACATATTATATTTTCCTGGAGGCAATATCATCACATACCTACCTGATTGAGGGTTCGTCATGTAGTTACCATATTCCTCATCAGTTTGCAAATCAAGTACTGAAATAAATACATCCTTAATAGGTTCGTTATTACCCTTATCACTAATATACCCCTTAAAAACAGTATATTGCATATCCACCTCATTAAAAGTAACATTATAAATATCTAAATCACCAAAACCACCAGCTCTTAATGCAGATATGTAACCCCTTCTACCTGTTGAAGATTCTCTATAATTCATATTATCTTCTGGTGTATTAATTGGAAAACCTATGTTTTTAACATCTGTCCAATTATGCTTTACAGGATCCCAATTAGCTTTAAAGATATCGTATCCCCCCATACTTGTATGTCCCTTCGAACTAAAATAAAGTGTTTTATTATCAGTGGATATATTTGGGAAATCTTCATCATCTTTAGTATTAATAGACGGGCCTAAATTTTGAGCCAAACTCCATTTTCCGTTAGGTAACTTTCTAGAAACATATAAATCTACCCCTCCATAACCTCCATCCCGATCACTTGCAAAATAGATTACATCTCCAAATCTAGATATTGAAGCCGCTATTTCATGTCCTTTTGTATTAATTACTTTAGGCAACTTTTCCACTTCGTACACCCCTCTTAACAAATTATATTCTGCAATATAGAGATCACCATAACTCAACTTATTTTCATAATAAAACAAAATATCATCTCCATTTGCTGATAAACCTACTACCTCCTCAGTCCCATCCAACGTATTAATATTTTGATCTAATTTAATGGCTTTAGTAAAAGTTCCGCTCTTTACCTCAGACAAATAAATCTCAGAAAAGAAATTTCCATTGGCTTTTTTTGCACTACCATCATCTCTTTTAGAGTTAAATACTAAAAACGACTCATCCTTAGGAATAAATGGATAATAGTCTGGTCCTTCAGAGTTAATATTAGGTCCTAAATTCTCAAAAGTTACATCCAAAGGAAATTTCATAATTTCAATTGCATTGTAACAATATTCAATTTGCTTATCTACATTTTCAATATTAAATGCCTCTCCTTTATTTAACGTCTTAAACTTTTCATACATCTTAATGGCATCGTTAAAACGATATGCAAAATGATAAGCTCTTCCAAGTAGATAGTACGTGTTAGGATCGGTATTCCCTAGAACTAATGCTTTTTTCAAATAAGGTATGGCATTCGACTTATCAATGTTCGTGTTTAAATAACATACACCAACTCTATAATTAAATTTTTGATCTTCTTGATAATCTTCTTCAACAGACAAGAATATATCTAAGGCATCATTAAAATTATTGTCGTTAAAATATTGGTTGGCTACTTTTAGAGTAGGTATATCTTGAGCCTTTATAGAAAGGGTGAAAATTAAACCAAACGTTAAGAAGATATATGAAAGAGATTTATACATAGCTTTTTCTAATTATGCCAACAAAAGTATCATCTATTTTAGATAAAAAAAAAGTTCGCTGACGTTTTTACTTAATTAGTTGTTATTATGAGGGTATTAGACTGTCTTTCTCCTTGTTCTTCCTGTTTAGAAACAATTATATACATACCGCTTCCCAATCCAGAAATATCAATTTCATCTTCAAAATAAGTACCCCTTTTTAATGGATATTTTTTATTAAACACTATTCTTCCATACATATCCATAATGTCTATCGATTGAATATTTAGCTCTCCTTTTACTGTAATTTTTTGTCTTGCTGGGTTAGGATAAATCAATAACTCATTTTTATCATACACGTCCAATTCATTGACACCTACTATTATTTCACAGTCTTTTTGTTGATCTTCCACTCCTGTTTCTACAGCAAGTAAATTATACGGTAAATTAAAAAAATAATCATCTCTTACCACAAACCCAGTCTGTTGAACCTGCATTATTCTGTTGTAGCTCGACATATTTAATTGAGTATTACAGTCACTTGTATCTGCAGTATACTCATCTCTCAACATAAATACTTCCCAATTGTAGGTTCCCCCTCCATCTTGATACAAATAAGTTCCTGAAGCTAAAAAGAAAGATGAATCCTTAACCCACAAGACATCTTCAATACTTTCGCTCGTACTATCTACTCCCTCCCCATAACCTTTAGCCCAAATTGAGCTACCATTAGAATCGCATTGCATTACATATGGCTGAGTAAAATTGGTATCTATTGGAGTAAAATTACCACCTATTATAAAATTCTTTAAATCTGAATTATAAGTTATAGCATTGGCGTGAATATCAAATGCGGAGTCTGCCACAAACACTTTATATTGAAGAGGATTCCCCTGATTGTCAACGCTAAAATAAAAAGCTGAATCCGGATTGGCTCCAGCACCTTTTACATAACCGGTAATTGCATATTCGTCTTTTCCTTCCACCTTAACAGCATCATTAACCACATGCTCGATATAAGAATTCCTATTGTAGGTTTTTGACCACAAAATATTTAGGCCTGTATCTAAGCTTAATAATAAAATATCTTTAAATGGTGAGTTATAGGTAATTCCTACAGCTAAATAACCTAAATCAGTTTGTAAAATAGTAGAAGGCAATTCAAACCCTGTATTTCCATAATTATAACCTTTTAAGAAAGCCCCCGAAGTGTCGATAAGTGCAACATAAAAATCATGAATATTAGTTGCTGATTCTCCCTGACCTAATACCACCAAATGATTCAAAACAGTATCGAATAACAATGAATGTATTTCATGATGACCTGTATTAAGTGTCCAAAGAACATCGCCAGCATCATTAATTCTAGAAACCGTTTGACTTACATCTGAAGATCCTCCGACATACATCCCAGAAGCTTTATCATAAACGGCCCCATAAGCTCTAGTCCCTACTAATGCTGAGGGGTTTGCATCTTTGTAATAATGTGACAACAAACCATCTCCTTCATACCCTGTTTCAAGGGAGTAAAATGGAGAAATACTATTATTTAAGTTATCTTTACCTGAGTAATCTCCAATCAATACCACTTTATCATTTCCCATATCATGCATTTCTACAACCTTCATGGAGGCAACATCAGTAACATCATTACCATCTATCTTATAAATTGTCTTATACTGAGCCTGTAACGACAACACCGCTAAACAAGAAAAAAAAAGTACTGTATATCTGCTTAATTGATTCACCTGTCAGTCTATTATTAAGAATATCTATTGTAAGATACGTATTCTTCTTGAATATGGTTTAACCCGGATTATTCATTAGAAAATTTATTACAGACTGAAACTACTTCAAAATAGAACGCTCCACTACTTTTTTCAATTTAACCATAGCGGTGCCATACTGAAATTGAGAAAAAGTCATATTTTATTGCATTTTCAGCCCTCACTACAAAGTTCTAATGCATCATTCGGGTTTAACAAAACCAACTTCTAGAAAGTTACATCTGACCTGGAACGTATTGATAATCTGAATCGTTAGATAAATTAAAATTTACCTCAAAGACCTTGCTTGTTCTTACTTTTTTATCATTTTTCCAACCAGGTTTCCAAGTTAACAATTTCAATATACGTTCAGCTTCTTTAGTTGCTCCTCCTCCTACATCTTTCAAAACTTTAATATTTGTTACTCTACCTGTTGGCTCAATAACAAAATGCAGCTTTACCACTCCTGTAATATTAAGTCTTAAAGTTCCCTCTGGGTATTTTAAATTTTGATAGGTAAACCTATGCAAAGTCATTAGAGTATCCTGAAAATCAACTTCAGGTTTTACATCTACATTATTATCCTTATAAATTATTGAAGAATAATCAATTAATGTATCTCCTAAGTCAACGGAATTATATCCTCGCTTTTTACACCACTTCTCATATCCTTTTATATTAAACTTTATCTTCAGCAAACACAAGGTCTTTAGTTTATTACCTTGATATTCAGGAGACTCAAACTGCAACAACTTATACAATCGAATGGCCTCCTCATCTAACTCCTTACTAATTGAGTTTTTTACCTTTAAGTTTTCCGTAACGCCTGTTTTATTATTTATTACAAATGAAAGTTCAACAGTTCCTTCAACGTTACTTTTTAAGGCCTCTTTTGGATAACTCATTTCCTGTTTCAAGAAACGTTTTAATTCTGATTTGCCACCATAATTCTTAGCAATTTCATAATCAGCATCACTTGAAGACAATCCTTGCTGAGCAATGAGATAACTAGAAAAAAAACAGGTGAATAGTAATAATAAGACAATGTATTTATTTTTCATTGAATAATGATTTATGAATTAACGTTTACTTGATAATGCTTCCCTTGCCATAGGTCTTTTTCAACTAATTTTTTATCAATTTTTGCAACCACTTCAAAATTTTTCAATCCATCCCATTGCGGAGCAATCAACAAATGTTTTGGTGATTCACTAATAAAACGCTCAATAATAATATCTGGTCGTACTCGCGCTATAAATTCCGTTATCAACTCTACATACTCTTCAGCTGAAAATAAATTAAACATCTCTGGAGTATTTTTTAGTTGTATGGCCATCATGGTATGTTTTACCACTTGCAAATGATGTAGTTTTAATGTCTTAATCGGTAATTCTGATATTCTCGAGGCATGCTCTAATATCTCTTCTTTTGTCTCTCCTGGCAGCCCAATAATCATATGTGCTCCTAGGTGCAACCCCTTATTATTAGCCATTTCGTAAGCCTCAATAGTTTCCTCAAAAGTATGGCAGCGATTAATTAAATCTAATGTTCTATTGATAGTACTCTCTACCCCAAACTCTAAAGCAATAAAGTGATCTTTTGCCAAATCAGATAAGAAATCAATAATATCATCATTAATACAGTCAGGGCGTGTTCCTATTACTAATCCAATAATTTCGGGATGCTCAATAGCCTCTGTGTACAATTGTTTTACTAAATCAAAATCGGCATAAGTATTGGTATATGCCTGGAAATAAGCCAAATACTTTTGTGAATCATATTTTTTAGCAAAGAAAGCAATTCCCTCATCCAATTGCTGAGTAATACTTTTAGTTGGTTTACAATAGTTAGGATTAAACGTATTGTTATTACAATAAGTGCAGCCACCTATTCCTTTAGTTCCATCTCTATTGGGACAAGTAAACCCAGTATCTAAAGAAACTTTCTGAACCCGTTCACCAAACTGTTGCTTAATAAAAGAGCTATAATCGTTATAACGTTTATTGTTCGAAAAATTCAATTCTTAATTTTTAAACGATTGACAAATACTTTTAGCATAGGTATTGAAATCATCAACAAACCAATAAAAACGCCTATTCCTGCTACAAAAAACACCAACATTAAAGGGTGTAAACTCTCATGCATTGCGCCAAATGATGTTTTCTGGTCGCTAAAAAATAACCAAACACTCTTTTTCACCCCTGCAAGTAACAAACATACTAAGAAAATCATCAATGAAGTATTAAAAACCCAATAGCCTTTTTTTATCATAGAATACGACTCTTCAATAATAATACTGTTAGTTCTGTTAGCAATAAAGAGCAACGATGCCAATAAAATAGAGGTATTAATTCCTATGGTTGTTCCCATAGAATGAGCAACAGTAATGTGTGTTCCGTGCGTAAAAAAGTTAATTGTAGGAATAGATATCAATAATGCAAAAATTAAATTAAAAAACACCCAAAAATTCATGGCCAATAAAAATTGATACGACAATAAATGCTTATCCTTCACTTCATTCTTCAATGATTTTTTCCAACTCATTACCATACTAATTAAAACCACCCACTCCGTCATACTTATTGCGTAAGCAACATATCTTACCCATGGTTGAGAGGGTATAAAATAAGTGTGATGAGCCCACCCAAACATTAAATTTGTTAATCCTAAGAAATAAAAGAAAAAAACCTTTTTTCCTCTAGCAACAGTTTCGTCACTTTTTATTTTCGACATTAAAAAAATAGCAGTACCATAAAGCAACATATTCCATGAGCCAACAAACGATCCATAAGACTTCCACTGAACAGTAATATCTCTAACAAAGTTTTCTCTAAAATAGGGAATCAACCAGAAATGAGCTTCAGATAAATGATAAATCATAAACAGTATCCCTGTGGCCCACATCCATATATAAACAGGCCAATTCTGAATTTGATTAACCACTGTTTTAAAGTAATTAATAGCGAATAAAAACCAACCTACTATTATAGGGATTGAAATAAATGGAGTAAACACAAAATATTCTCTCCCCCCCATTTTTCCTAGTAAATAGGATAAATATATGGAGAGAGCACACCCTATAAAAATAATTAAATGAAAACGCATTAAGCGCTTAGAGAACAAAGTTAAATTTAACACTTCCGTTAGGTAGTAGTAAATTCCTCCAGTAGCTCCTAATACAATCCAACCTACCACCGTACTTACATGAAAAGGACGCAACTTGTTAAAAGTGACAAACATTTTTAAAAAATCTGGAAAAAGATATTGGAGCGAAAGCAATACTCCAAAAGAGGCCCCTAGCAACAATGCCAATAAAGACAATACTAAAAACGCAAATGGCACTTTACTCAGCATTCTTTTTGTATTTTAGTTCAATCCAGCCCAATGTATTTTTTTCAGCTTCATAATTCGGGTAAAATCCTGTTTTATCCACGGCTGATAAAAAAGCAACTAATGCTGACTTCTCTTCTTCAGAAAAGTTAAACTTTGGCATGGATTTAACTCCACTGTTCAAAAATGCTTTTACATATCCTTCTCCCTTTCCTTTTACTGAAATCACATTAGTCAGATCAGGTCCTAAATACCCTCCCAAGCCATAAATCTGATGGCAGGCTGTGCAATTGTATTCTTGATACAGTTGTTCTCCTTTTAAAGCTGTTTCTGATAATTTATGATTATTAATTGTTGCTCCTTGAAAATACACGATTGCATTATAAACTAAAAAAACCATCACTAAGATAGTCATGGTTAACCTGTTTTTATTTCGGAAATCAACTAAACTGCTCACCCCACAAATGTAGCTAATTTATAAAACGAAAGCACATAAAATTAAAGCGTTAAAAATTATTTGTCATAAAAAAGACACTTATTCAGTGCTTAGTTTTTGGCGTAACATGAACTCTAATTGCCCATTAACTTTAATCAATTCTTCAGTCAGCCTTTTATTCTCTTTTCTTAACGAATACACCTCATAAGCCTGATCAATAACCGTCTTTAAATACTCATTGTTCCATGGTTTAGAAATGTATTTATATATCTGTCCTTTATTTACCGCATCAATAACTGCATTAATGTCAGAGTACCCAGTCATTAAAATTCTTATCGGGTCTGGGTAGGTAGAAATAATTGAAGCTAAAAACTCCACTCCTGTGGTTACAGGCATACGCTGATCTGTTAAAATGATTTCAATGGGATTGTTATCTAATATCTTTTTCCCTTCTTCAGCCGATTCCGCGATATAAACATTATAAGTTCTTCTAAATGCAGCTTTAAAGGCATTCAAATTCTCCACCTCATCATCCACATAGAGCACATTGATTTTTTCAACTACCATATTATTTTCCATAATGCTAGATTCAATTAATAAGTGCAACAGTTTGGTTAAAATTATTTAAAAATACTTCATTAGGGGTTTTATAACCTAATAATTTTCTAGGTCTGTTATTTAATTTACTGATAATCATATTTATAG